>Ga0209011_1000130_pt1 | contig 39970 bp, 33 predicted proteins | sample BlaSpr_A8_OM1_M3_FD_187986 | JGI IMG/M metagenome (GOLD analysis project Ga0209011, IMG submission 187986) | Forest soil microbial communities from Thunder Bay, Ontario, Canada - Black Spruce, Ontario site 2_A8_OM1_M3 (SPAdes) (version 2) | ecosystem: Environmental > Terrestrial > Soil > Boreal... | reverse complement strand
GTCACCACCCCTCCACTCGGGACGTTGATGGTGACGTTGACCCATGCTCCCTGATCGAAGGCTGTGGTGATATTGGCCCTTCGCGGACCCGAGCCGTCATCGATGGTGATGGCCTCTCGACGGGTGGTGGAGTCCCAGTCGAGCGCGTAGATGTGAAGCGTCCCGATGTAAGCCGAGCTGAAGGTGAGATGCAGGCGCAACTGATTGGCGTCGAAGATGCAGGTCGCCCGCCGCGTGCTGCTGTCAGGGCTTTGTAGCGCTCGAGTTTGGGTAGTACCGCCGCTGCCAGTCCAGGAGTAGCGGCTTCCTTGATCGAGCACAAAGATGGACTGCGGCAGCCAGGCTAAGTCATTGCCGTCCCAAGCGAGCAGGTTGTACCCATTGACACCGTTGGCGCCAACCCAGTCACCCTGCGGGGCCTGGCTGTAGTCGAGCAGGGTCGTAAAGGTAGCGTCCGCGCTGGATCCGCTATTGCCATACGAGTCCGTGCTGGCTGCCCTGTAGTGGTAGGTCGTGTTGCTGTTGAGGCCCGAAAGGGTCACTGAGTGATTGCTGGCATTCGTCGTATCGATGACGCGGCTGCCGTACGACGTTGTCGTCCCGTAATCGACCAGGCTTGTCGCCGGATGATCGGTTTGCCACGTTATTACGGCCGAGGTAGTCGTGACATTGCTCGCCTGGACCGAGGTTAGGGCGAGGGTGCCGGCGAGGTCCCTAGCAAGGTTGTAGGCATCGTAAGAGCCCCAGCCAGTCGGGTAGTCCCAGTTGGCGGTCGCCGGATAGTGGAGGTTGTCGCCTGCGGTGATGTCGTGATAGGGCGGGTAGGCCTGGGCAAATGAGCCCGTGCTATACAGCGTCGGATTGGCGTAGCCGAGGTTTGGCTTCCCGTAAACCGCCGCGTACTGGTTGTAGACACCAGTGAAGGCAGCCCAGGCGGGGGCAGCGGCGCTTGTGCCACCGACGACGTTCCAGCCGGTAGCGCCCATGTAGGTGACGTAAACGGAGTAGCCCGTCTGCGGATCAGCATCCAAAGCGACGTCGGGCACCTGGCGCTTTCCGTTGCTGTAGGTGTTCGCGACGCCGGGACCCGTTTGCCAGGTCGGCCGGGCGAAATAGCCAGACAGGCCGCCCCCACTTCCAGTAGCCGGGAAGGTAGTCGGATTGGACCATGCAGATTCCGCCTTGTAGGTGCTATCCGCGTTCAGCGTCAGGTTTGTGCCCCCGGTGCCGGTCACGTAGGGATCGTTCGCGGGGCTATCGACGATCAGCCTACTGTCGCCACAGTCGTAAGCGCCGTAGTCGCCAGAAGCCGCGAAGAAACTCTGTCCCTGGGCGGCGCCCTGCTTAAAGATATTGTCGAGGGTCGTCATCTCGGCTGTCGTTGTAAAAGGCTCGCAGATCCCCCAGCTGGTCGAATTCGACTTCGTCGTGTTGCTGGTAACCATGGCGTTGTAGGTAGCGTTGGCGCCGGGGTCGCTGTTGGGTCCCTCCCAGACGGTGATCGGCGAAGCCGGCGCAATGGCATGCATCACCTCGATGTCCAGCTCAACCTCGATCTCACCATTGCCAAGCGGCGGACCGCCGCTGACCAGGACTGTGGTGGGCGCCGGACTTCCCAGCCCGTACTGAGTGTCGTAGGTGGTGATATTGCTCTGGCGGAAACGATCAAGCTCAAAGAGCCCCAGCCGCTGGCCGCTCCCTGTATAGCCCGCCGAGGCAAGAGGCGCGACGTCGTACGCCTTCTTCAACTCGTTGGGCGTGTAGCCGCCGACCGGCCCGCCACCGACTCTTGGCGCCGGTCCTAGCCGGTGCAGTGGATAGTGGTTGTTCAGGCCGGCGACGCCCACAACATAGGATGCGATTGCCGCTGGCAGGGTCGGCTCGGTGTCGTTCCCGAAGAAGTCGCGGTTCTGGTCCCGCTCGTGCCAGTCGGAGATAGTCGCGCCGAAAGCTGTCTCGACTGCGGATACAGGCCCGGTCGCCTCGACGATCGTCCGGTTGCTACTGACCGATCCGAGCATGAGCCCGCTCGCCCGCAGATGGTTGACCACCGATTGAACCTGGGCCTCTGTAGGGCCGTATGTAGCTGCAAACTGGTCCGGCGTCAGGTGGCGGCCATAATTCGGCGACTTGCGGTCGCTTACCTGGGCTATAAAGGCCTCGAGCTGCGCCTCGTTCCGAAGCGCCAGATTGACGCCGATCGATAGCTGGCTGTGGAGATCCGCCCGCCGTAGCTTGTCCGCATGCTGGAGCCCAGGCGTGACGTCAGATCGGGTCATCTTCGCCCGGGCTGGCGGCGCCGCCTCTGCGGGTAGAGCGCTGGCGGCAAAGAGGCCGACCGCGACGAGAAGTCCGATGATCCGGCGAACGATCCTGAGTCCCTCCCCGCTGTGCGGTGTCAGTGACCGATCCAGTCCAGACCGCTCATGCTATCTGGTGGGCCCACGCTCATCAACGGCCAAAAGTCACGCCTTTCCCGGGCAGGGCGATACCAGTTAAGCGGAGCCCCTTCGCGCAAAGCGCGAACATGGGTTCGATTAGTGTGTTAAGAGAAGTTAGTCTTTGGTGTAGTTAGGTGCTCGCCAGGTTGACGCATTCGGATCGGTGGCGTAGTCTGTGGGGAAATGAGGGGATTGAAGGGGCTCTCGAAGCTTGCCGTCGTCGCAACGACTGCAGCGACGCTGATGTTGGTAGCTGCGGTCGGAGCATCTGCGGCATCAGGCACCTTTGGATCCGCCAAAGTTCTCAAGTCGGTTGTAACTTTGCTCTCCTCAAACTCGGTCGGTGTGGCGAATAACGCTGCCAATAACTCGAGTAAGTCAGACGAGGGTGGGGACGGGAAGAACAAGGAAAAGTGCAAGGGCGACGATGGTGATCATCACGAAGCGACGCCTGGTCACAAGCATCATCCATGCGATGACGGCGGCGGAGGCGGCGGAGGAGGCGGAGGCGGCGGCGGCGGCGGAAATTAGCTTGATCCGCAGCTAGTTCTTCGACGAATCGAGCGCAGCGCGGGCTCGAGTGATGTCGTCAACCCCTATGACCACGCGAGTATCGGTGGCCAGGTAGACGAACCGCAGGTTCACCGACGCGTCCGCCAACCGCTGCATGATCATCGACAGCTCGCCGGGCCGGTCGGTCATCGGTACCACCAGGACCTCGAGCTCACCGTCAATCGTGTAGCCGCCGGCGCGCAGGGCCGCTCGTGCAGCACCTGGATCGCGAGCCAGGACATGGACGACGCCCTCGATCTCGGCGATGCCCTCGATATTGACGCCAGAGCTGCTCAGCGTCTGGGCGACCCGGGCAAGCTCGCCCGGGCGATCCGCTGCCAGCCGTAGCGCCAGGTCGCGGCCCATCGGGAGCCAATTGTAGGGGAGAGGTTCCCCCGCCAGTGCATTCGTGGGGTGGGAACTTTTGGCCTGATCGGCCGTTCTAGGAGCAGTGACGAAGATTGCTGCCGCGCTGCTTTGCCTTCTGCTGGCAGCCTGTTCGGGCGGGGGGCCAGCTAACTACGCCTGGACCCATCCCGCGACGCCAGCTCTCAAGGCCTGGGACGGATTTCCGGTGAATGCGTCGCCGCGTCCCATCGTGCTCATTGGCAGCCCCTTGAGCGGTCCACGTGGGTTCGCAACCGATGACCAGAAAGTCGCCTTCATGGCCGGGGCGATCGATCGGCCGGCCCATTTCCCGACCGCCCCCGCCACCGCCGACGGATACGCGATCGTGAGTCCCGACAGAGCCTTTGCCATGCTCCGGTCGGAGGCATCGAAAGTCTCCGGCATCGCCACAAAGACCCGGCTGACCATTACCGACGTCCGCCTCGGGAAAGACACCTTCGAGACCGACCGAGATAGCCAGCCCATGCCGGCCTGGCTCTTCACCGTGAGCGGCGCGGACGGCCCGGTTGCCGTGCTCGCTGTCGCCCAGGAAGCGCAGTGGTTTCCATCTGGGCTCGTCCCAGGTCGGGGCGGAGAGCAGTACTGGGCCGGGGCAGTCGTCGCAAAGGATCACCTGACGCTGACTGTGAGCCTCATTGGGGCGCCGGCGGACGGTCCATGCGGGGTGCAATACGAGGTCATGCCAACGGAGTTCCGGACCGCGGTCATGGTCACCAGGATCGATCACCCCAATAAGGCGGCGCCGACGACCAACGGAACCCCGGTGGCCTGCGATCTGGTTGGGCATCTGCGGCAGGCATCCGCAGTGCTCCGTGCGCCGCTTGGCGCGCGGGTATTGATCGACGATCTCGGCTATCCGATAGGTGTCGGCGGCACCCCCTGACCAGGCGATTCCGTAAGCTCACGGACACAATGAGTGTCCGGCCCACGGCGCTTCACGGTCTCGTGGAGATTGAATCCGACGTCCACCGGGATGACCGCGGCTTCTTCCTCGAGACTTACAACCGGCGCCGCTACAGGGAGCTGGGCATCGACGAGGATTTCGTCCAGGACAACCACTCCCACTCGAAGAAAGGAGTTCTTCGCGGGCTTCATTACCAGGACATGTCGGCCCCAATGGGCAAGCTGGTGCACTGCTCGAGGGGTGCCATCCTGGACGTCGCGGTTGACTTGCGGGTCGGCTCGCCGACGTTTGCCGAGTGGTATGCGGTTGAGCTGAGCGATACGAACTGGCGGCAACTCTTTGTTCCCGTTGGGTTCGGCCACGGCTTCGTGGTCTTGTCTGACCTCGCGGACGTCGAGTATAAGTGCACCGGTTACTACTCAAAGGCCGCCGAAGGCGTGATCGCCTGGAACGACCCACAGATCGGGATCAAGTGGCCGGAGAAGCACCCGCTTCTGTCCGACCGCGATGCAAAGGGCATGTCGCTTAAGGAGTACATGATGCACCCGGCGTTCACGTACGATCTGAAAGCCAAATGAAGCACTTGCTCGTCACGGGTGGAGCCGGCTTCATCGGTTCGGCGTTTGTCCGGCAGCGATTACGCGCGGAGCCCGAACTTCGAATCACGGTGCTGGACAAGCTGACCTATGCGGGCAGTCGAGAGAATCTCGCGGAGGTTGAGTCGAATCCCCGCCTCGCATTCGTTCAAGGCGACATTTGCGACAGCGAAGCGGTCGAGCCACTCGCCAAAAAGGCGGACGCGATCGTCAACTTCGCCGCCGAGTCACACGTGGACCGTTCGCTCCTGGCGGCCGGGGAATTCGTCCAGACCGATGTGCATGGCACGCTAGTCCTCCTCGAAGCCGCGCGCCGCCACGGGCATCAGCGGTTCCTCCAGGTCAGCACGGATGAGGTCTACGGGCACGTCGGCAATGGCCGGAGCCGGGAAGGGGACGCTCTGCTCCCGCGAAGCCCCTATTCGGCAACCAAGGCAGGCGCCGAGATGCTGGTGCACGCGTACCATGCCAGCTTTGGCGTTCCCACGCTCATCACGCGAGGCTCGAATACGTACGGACCGTATCAATTTCCCGAAAAGATCATTCCGCTCTTTATCACGAACGCCCTCGAGGACTTGCCACTCCCGATCTATGGCGACGGCTCGGCCGTGCGCGACTACTTATATGTCGACGACCACGTGAGCGCGATCGCCGCCGTGCTGGCCAAGGGGGAGCCGGGTAGCGCCTACAACGTCGGTGCCGGCGCCGAGATCTCCGGCGTCGCGGTGGCCGACGCGGTGCTCGAGTTCTGTTCGAAGCCGGCGTCGTTGAAGCATTTCGTAGAGGACCGGCCGGGCCACGACTACCGCTACGCCCTTGATGTCACGCGGATCCGGCCACTCGGATGGCAAGCCGCCGTCCCGTTTCGCGACGGGATGCGCCGAACGGTGGACTGGTACCGGAGTAACGAAGCGTGGTGGAAACGCCGGAAGGAGAAGGAGTTCTGGGAGTTCTACCAGCGTAATTACCGGGGTTTGCCCAGCCGCGCCATCCCCCAGTAAGGATGCGGGTTCTCATCACCGGGGCCGGCGGGCAGCTCGGTCATGACCTCCAGGTGGTGCTCCGTGACGAGGAAGTCGTTGCTCGAGACCATCGGGCGCTGGACATCAGCAACGAAGCTGCCGTCCTGGCGGTGGTCAAGGAGACCCGTCCTCAATGGATTATCAACGCCGCCGCCTTCAACGACGTGGACGGGGCCGAGAGCGCCGAGGATGAGGCCTTCGCCATCAATGCCCGCGGCCCGGCCAATCTCGCGGATGCCGCCGCCGCCGTCAACGCCGGCTTGGTCCACATCAGCACCGATTACGTTTTCGACGGCACGAAGGGACGTGCGTATACGGAAGACGACCGGCCGAATCCGCTGAGTGTGTACGGCCGCTCGAAGTACCAGGGGGAGCGCTCGGTGCTGGAATCGACGGCGTCGGCCTGCGTGCTACGAACCGCGTGGTTATACGGAACCCATGGCAAGAACTTCGTCAAAGCGATCCTGGAGCGCGCGAAAGAGGGGAGACCGCTGGAGGTCGTCGCGGACCAGGTGGGGAGTCCGACCAGCACGCAGGACCTCGCCGAGGCGATCAACCGGCTGATTCGGACGCCGGCTCGCGGGCTGTTCCACGTTGCAAACGCCGGCGCCTGCAGCCGATTCGAGTTTGCGAAGGCGATCGTGCGTGGAGCCGTCGAGGTGCGTCCTATCACGAGTGCGCAGGCTGCCCGGCGGGCGCCCAGGCCTGCCTACTCGGCTCTGACTAGCGTGCGCTGGGAGGCCGCGGGATTATCGCCGTTGCGACCCTGGCAGGCGGCGCTCGACGACTTCCTCGACGGCTCGTAGGTCGGGCGCGGCTTTCTCTATCGCCGTCTGAGGAGCACGACACCGGGAAGCGCAAAGAGTCCAGACGGAGGGAGCGCGCGAGATTTCTTGAGGTCCGCAAGGATATCGAGCACGCGCTCACCGAGGTCGACGGTCCGAACGCGGTATGGGTGCCACATGTCTCGGGCTTTCGGCTCCATGCTGGTGGCCATCTTGAAGTACCACACGCCGTCGCGCATCCGGGGTGCCGCCATCTTGTGAAAGTCCGCAGAGGGGATCAGGAAGCAAGGGTCGCCGAGGCCCATCATCTTTGGATCGAGGAAGGCGAAGAAATACCAAAAGTACGGGCTGTTGATCAGACGGTCGGCCCGGACATCGAACTGAATGAGAAGGTAGCGCACATTCTTCGACATTCGGTGAAGGTGCGTGGCACTCTTGACCTGATTGGCCAGGCCGTCGCCAAAGCGGCCACGAACATGAATCTCGTAGTCGCGCCGTTCGTCGTCGGTCATCGGTGCGGCGAGCTCGAGCAGACCGCCGCTTCCCATCATCAAGAACTTCGCGTACTCATACTGCGCGATCAGGCCTTGCTGGATCGAGCTGAGGGCCATGCGTTAGTGCTTCCGGACCAAAACAACGTCTGGGAGGGCGAGGAGCGAGCCAACCCCCACGCCGACCCTCTCCCGCAAGCGGGGGAGCGAGGATGCCTGCGCGCGCATGATCGACACGGCCGTCTTGCCCAAGTCCAGGGTGTTGACGCGATTGGGGACCCAGCGATCGTGGCTGCCGGGCTCCATGCTGGCCTCGAAGGTGAAATTCCAGAACCCGCCGCGCCTGGTCGGATTGGCCGCCTCGTGCATCAGGAGCGAAGGTACGAGGAAGGTCGGGTCGGCAAATCGCATCGTCTTCGGATCGAGGAAGGCGAAGAAATACCAGAACAGTGGATCGCTGACCAGCCGGCTGGCGCGAACGGTGATGCGAGTGCGGAGGTAGCGTGCCTTCCCGCCGAGATTACCCAGCTGCATCACGCTCTTCACCTGCACGGCGAGAGCCGATCCGAATATCCCATGGAGATGGACCTCGAAGTCGCGGCGCTCTTCGTCGGTAAGTGGCGCGGCCAGCTCGATCAGGCCGCGGCTGCCCATCATCAGCAGCTTGGCGAATTCGTTCTGGGCAATGATCCCCTGCTGGACGAGCGATATTCGAGCCAGGCGTGGGGACATTTCGTCCCCGATACTATCGCGGTTTGGAGGCGGCTTGTTTCTGTGAGCCGAACTCGAAGACGGCTAGCACATTGGCCGGGAACCACTGGTCGGCGCGATCGGGATCGGGCGTGGTATCGACGATCATCAGTGCGATTGCGCCGCCGGACTCCTCGATGCTTGCTTGCCACCAGGCGCGCGCCAAAGCGGCCCTCTCGTTGAGCACCGTGAGGCAATAGCCATCCTGCGGGCCGGTTACGATCAAGGCCAGCGTATCCTCGATGGGCGCGAGCGTCATGCCGATGGGTTCGGCGGCATGCAGTCTGTCCGCCACGGACCAAGCGCGCTCGATCGGGTCGGATATGAGAATGACAGGGATCGATTGACCGTGGTCTTCGAAGGGTTCGCGTGACGGCATAACCAACTGGGAGCGCTTGGCGAGCGCGCGGTACTGGTCCCAGCCGAGGCTCATGAAGGAGACTGTGCTCTCGCCTTCCTCCAGGAGGTCCATCCGGACTTTGCTCATTACCGGCACGAGTCGATCGCTATCGGGGTCCTTCGGCTTCAGAACAGCACGGTACCGGCCGCGCACCCTACCCGGCAACTGGAGCTGGCCAGTGACCTCGGTGTCGGTCGGGCCGCCCGCGGCATGGATATCGACGATCGCTGCCATCGCCAGGGCGAGCAACCGTATCGAGAACCGGTCGAGACGGAGCCACTCGCCCTCGTAGACCCTCTGGAAGGAGGATTCCGGATCCGCAAACTCCGCCATGATGGTCAGCTCCGGGGGTTGGCCAAGTCCGGCGGTCTGCAGCTCACGCATGTCGCGCCATCCCGGATAGACGAACAAGATGTGGCTGGCGGCATTGTCGAACGGCTGCGCGCAGACCTGGTACCAGGAGCCGGCCTTCAACGCCATGAAGACCGCCTGTCCGGCGAAGCGCTCCCAGGGGCGGGCGGCCAGATACTTACGGGCCTGCTCCTGCAGGAACCGGGTGTCCTCGTCGAGGTCGGCCGGACCGGAATCCGCGTAGGCGATGGGCGCAGGATAGCGCGGATTTGCCTGGGCTGCAGGACCCGGTCACACTGAGTGACGTCGGGCAAAGCGAACGACTCGTTGCGACTCAGCGGCCGCAAGAATGGAAGGCGAGCTGCGTATACGGAGGATATATGGCACTTGACGGTCGCCAGATCTTCGTCTGGGAAGGCAGTGTCGAGCGCGTCTCCGGGCTGATCCGGGGCTACGTTGAGAAGGTCGGGAGCGCGGCGGACGTCGAGTTGGACGCCGAGAAATGGAGCACGGAAAGGCCCCCTCAGACGCAGCGGGAATTCACCCTCTCCGAACCCCGGAACGGCATCATCACGATCTGGGAGGATGGAGTCTGGGGCGACAAGAAGCTCGCCCGCTACCTCTCCAAGGAACTCGAAACCCGGGCCATCTGGCTGGCACTTACCCCGATGACCGCCGGCGGGTGGGGCTACGTCATCTATGCCAATGGCGCGGTTGCGGATTCGCACACGAGGATCGCCGAGACGATCGAGGACTTAGAGAAGTTCGAGACGACCGAGCAGTGCTACGAGGAGGCCAGCGAGTTTGCCCGCCGCCATGCCCTTCCCTTCGCGCTCATCTATTTGCCGGACCCCAGCCTGGCCGTCCTGTCTGAGCTGGTCAAGAAGCAGTTCCAGGACCTTCTTGGTATGGAGCCGGAGCTCGAGGGGCGTGTAGAGGTCGAATACGACTTCAGCAGTGACGAGCTGGAACCTGAAGACCTGATCGACAATGAGGCGGAAGTCGAAGCCCTGAAGCGGCAGCGGGCCGAGATCGAGACGTTTCCGAAAGTGACGCTGCCTTGCACCCCCACCCTGCCCTCCCCCAGTGGGGGAGGGTAAAAGTCCCAGGGGGGCCCTTACGCGCTCGGAGCTGGCGCCCGGGAGCGACCCAACGACGACCTCTGTAGAAGCCGGTTGATGTCGCTGGGGGAGACGATGCCCACCAGTCGGCCGTTGTCGACGACCAGCGTGCGGCCTTCGCTACAGCCCTCCGCGGCGTCGAGCAGGTTGGTCGCCGGATCGGCCGGCCTGGCCGAGGACACTTTGTCGAGCGGGCAAATGATCTCTTTGATCAGGGTCGTCGCGCGAGCGTTCGGCGCGACATTCTTGAGCGCGGCCAGGGTCAGGAGCCCGCTCAGCCGGTCGCCGGCGTCGTGGGTTGGAAAGGTCGAGTGGCGCGAGGCCAGGATGTAGCTGTGCAGCGCGTCCTCGACACTGATGTTGTCGGGAGCCTGCACAGGATTGGGCGTCATCACCTCGGCCACGCTGATCCCGGACAGCGCCTGGCGGATCAAGCCGCCGGCCTCTTCGGCGCGGGCGGCGCTCAGGAGGAACCAGCCCAGGAAGACCGACCAGACCCCGCCGATGATGCTGCCCGAGGCGAAGAAAGTGATCAGACCGTAGGCGATCAACAGGAAGGCGAAAGCCCGACCGATACGAGCGGCGATGCGGGTTGCTCGCAGGCGATCATGTGTACGCACCCAGATCAGCGATTGCAGGAGCCGCCCTCCGTCCAGAGGGAAGGCGGGGAGGAGGTTGAACACTCCGAGCAGGAGGTTGATGTAGCCCAGCCAGGACAGGGTGGCGGCCAGCAGGCTGGTGTTGGTGCCACCGCCGATCGCGACCGATGCGAGGAAAAACACTACGCCCAGCAGCAGGCTCGTGAGGGGGCCCACGAAGGTGATCAGGGCTTGCGCGCCGGGCGAGCTGCTCTCGCTGCTGAACCGTGACACGCCGCCAAACAGCCAGAGCGTGATCCCCTCGACTTTGACGCCGCGTCGCACGGCGACGATGGAGTGAGCGAGCTCGTGGGCTAGGAGACAGGCCAGGTAGACGAAGGCCGACACCACCCCCGCGAAGAGGTACGCGCCGGAGGTCTGGCCGGGCGCGGCCGAGGGCAGGAGGCTGTTGGCGAGGCTCCAGGCGATCAGAGCGGCAATGACCAGCAGGCTCCAGTTCAGCCCCACATGGATGCCAGCGATGCGGCCAAGGCTCACGTTCTCGTTCATGTGGCTCCTGACTCAATCATCGCCCTTTTGACCTCGAGTTTCCTTCCCCCCATTGGGGGAAGGTCAGGGACGGCATCCCGTAATTCTCCCGCAGTAGTTTGGCGGATTGGCGGTCATGCTGACTCGGCCGAAGATGATCGTGGTTAGTCCCGGCGCCCCTCTACCGCCCCCCGGGAGGGAGGGCACACGCCCTGCCCTCCCCGGACGGGCGGGAAATCGGCTGCTAGCGGGCGATTAGCGAGACGGCCAGATATCGGCCGTGGTCGCCAACCAGGTCGCGATCGTCAAGAGCAGAAAAGCCAGTCGGTACTTCACCCCAACACCCCTTTCTTTGGCCCCGGGTCCGTCCGGCGGACCCGGGAAGTTACCCTCGGTTGCCGAATGCTGTCAATATAGTAGGTAGTGTGAGTTTATTGGGGCTAAACCGAGGAGGTGGAATGAACTCAATCGGCAGCAAGCTCAAGGAAGCGCGGGTCGCCCGCGGCCTGACCCAGCAGCAGCTGGCCGAGGGGGTCGCCAGCAAGGGATTCGTCAGCTTGGTCGAGCGCAACCTGTTGAATCCGTCTCTGCCGAAGCTCCGTCTACTTGCGGACAGGCTCGGCCGCCCCCTAGCCTATTTCGTCCAGGACGCTCCCGACCAGGACGTCGACTACTTGCGGAAGACCGCAGAGCTCGCCATCCGTGCACAGGAGCCCGACCGGGCCTTGAAGGTCGTCAAGGAGGCGGCCGGTCTGCCAATGACCGCGAATGAGCGCGCCGATCTCGAGCGATTGCGTGGGATAGCGCTGCTCGCGCTCGGCAGACGGGCCAAAGCGCTCGCCAGCCTGTACGGGGCTGCCGAGTTGGCGCCGCCGGACGATCCTGAGCTGAACGCCAGGATCTTTACTGAGCTCGGCGCCGCGCTCGGCGCCGGCGAGCGCTTCAGCGCCTCCCTGGAAACCAATCTGCGTGCCCTCCAGTGGCTCGACCGCTCCAAACATGGGGATCCCGACCTGCGGGCGCGTCTCCTCACGAACCTGGCTAACGATTCTTTTCGGCTTGGAGATACCGCCGGCGCGATCGAATATCTGCAGCAGGCCCTGGCCGTTGCCACTGACGCCGAAAGCCTATTGCGCCTGGCCAACGCCCACATGGGAATGGGGATTACCGCGCGGGCGGCGGGCAATCTAACGCAGGCGATCGCCCACTGCGATCGGGCGCTCATTATCCATCGTCGGATCGGCCAGCCGAAGATCGCCAACCAGATCCTGCACAACCTTGGCGAGGCCTACTTCGCCGCAGGCGATCTCGCCCAGGCGCGTCGCTACCAAACCGAGTGTCTCGAACGAGCTGGGCAATTCGACGACACCGGGGCAGTTGCCGCCGCCACTACCGAGCTTGCCCGCTATGCGCTGAGCGAGGGGAAGATCGGTGAGGTCGTACGCCTCGCTCGGGCGGGGCAGGCCGCTGCCATCCGCGCCCAGGACCACCTCTATCAGGCCATGGCCCTTGCGCTCGAAGGCTGCGCATTGGAGAAGCAAGGCCACGGGCGGACGGCCGATCGGCTCTTCCGCCAGGCCTTCGCCCTGCTACTGGAGCGGCAGGCCCTTGCCAAGATGGCTGAGCTGGCCGCGATGTACAGCAAGCTGCTGCGGGAGCGGGGCCGGCACGAGGCGGCACTCGAATTCATGCGGATGGCCTATGAGCGCGACTTTCGACGACTCGATCACACCAAGTAGAGGGCGCCGGCACCGGGATCCTGACAGCGCGACCAAGGGGCAAACGGGGGGCAGAACATCGTGACAAACCACACCGACACCAAAACATCACTTGCGCTCCACGTGACGCCACGGCAGGCCGAAATTCTGCGACTGATCGCATCCGGGCTGTCCGACAAACAGATCGCGTCCAGGTTGGGTCTATCGCCTCGTACGATTCAGTCGCACGTGGATCGCATGTACCTACAGCACGGCCTGCACAAGCGCACGGCTCTGATCGCGGCTTGGTTGCGTGATCACCCCGGCTGACGTCCGGATCATTCTTTCTTCTTGAGACCGTAGTTCTGCGGCGGTAGTTTTGCGGCTTGAAGTGGGCGTGCGTTATCCGTACGATGCGCCCGTCCGACGGGAGGCGGCTTCAATTTTGGAGAAGGCGGGGTGGCAGCTGGACTCTATCCGGCATCGTTTCGGCTAACGCTGCTCAGCGGCTTTGAGCTCACTAGCAGCGGCCGGCGCGTCGACGTGCCGATGAGCGCGCAGCGGCTGCTCGCCTTCCTCGCGTTCCAGGACCGTCCACTGCTCCGTCCGCACGTGGCCGGCACCCTCTGGCCGGACACGGTCGACGCACGCGCCAGTGCGAATCTCCGTTCGAGCCTCTGGCGCATCAACCGATCGGCGCCCGTTGTAATCGACGCCTCCGGCCAGCATCTCCAGTTGGCCGGTTGCGTCGAGGTGGATGTCAGGCAGATGACCATGCTGGCCTCACGGATCAGCCAGGAGGCCTCCAGCGCGTCGAGCGATATGGAGTCCGCGCAGATCCTGTTGGAGTCATCGGGTGACCTCCTGCCGGACTGGTACGAGGACTGGGTGCATTTCAAACGGGAGCAACTGCGCCAGGTTCGCCTGCATGCGCTCGAGGCGTTGTGTGCACGCCTCACCAAAGTCGGGCGGCACGCGACAGCCGTGCAGGCCGGCCTGGCGGCCGTGGAATCCGAACCGCTGCGGGAAACCGCGCATCGCGTGCTGATCCGCGCCTACATGGCCGAGGGCAACCAGGGGGAGGCGCTCCAGCAATACGACGCGTACCGAAAGCTGCTCCTCGAGGAACTCGGCCTGAAGCCTTCCAGTCAGATGGAAAGCCTGGTTGACGAACTGCGTGCAGGCCCGATGACGCTGCGGTGACGCTGACCGGCTGATGATCCCTTGACCGGGATGGCACTGCCGCTGCGGACCGGAATCCTCGTAGTGCGCGCATGGACGGAGGGGGACAACGGCCTGCGTGCGCGGCTGATCTGGTCCCCCGATATCGGCAGCAGTCCGGAGACGATCAGCACGACGGCTTCGGCCGATGAGTTGCAGGCCATCATCCGGCGCTGGCTCGAACTGCTGCTCGATGGGACGGTAGCTGCCAGTTCCGGCGCATCGCCGGCTTCCGGTGACGCTGCGGTGATTGATGAGTGACGGGGTTCGTGACGCCGCCGTGATGACCACGCGCAAACATAGCGGGCAGGAGAAATCGTCCATGTCCGCAACCGTGCCCTACCCCTGGCCGGCTGGATGCCGCGAAGTGGTTGCCACGCTCCACGAGGGATCGCCCGAGGCCGGCCGCGTCATCGGGACGCCGCACCATCGCGCGACCGACGATTTCCTCGCCGTCGACTTCTCGCCGAGTCTGCGGGCCCTCGTCCACCAGGTCGGCGAGCGCGCCTCGTCCGTGGGTCGGGCCTTCAGCGCGCGAATCCGGGAGGATCCGCGCAATCCATTCTCGGCAGGGATCGAGGTCACCCCGGCGGAACGCGCCGCCGGACTCGACCGGACGATCCGCATCACCACGGAGGATCCCGCCGCTGCCGAGCGACTGGCACATCTCCTAGTCGCGTCCGGTCTGGCTGAGTCCTCGCACCCGGTCGTTGCCCAGATTGTGCAGACTCCCCATCAGGCCGCATTTGTCGAGCTGCCGACGGAGCAGCCGGGCAGCTGGGCCTTTCATTGCGTACACGGGGATGAGGCGCTCGACCTCGAGCCGGGCGACCCGGAGGTCGTTGTCGGCGTGCTGGATACCGGGATCGACGGAACCCATCCGGAATTCGCTGGAAAGCTCGTTTCCGGATACAACTTCGTCGAGTTTCCACCTGACACGCCTGGCCTCGTGGGGCACGTCACCACGCGCGGGACCGATACCACCGACGATGCCGGCCATGGCACGCACGTGGCGGGCGTGATCGGAGCGCGTGGGCTCAAGATGCACCGGGGCCTCGCCGGGAACTGCAAACTGATGTCGGTGCGGGTCCTGGGAACGACCGAGGAGTACGGGCAGCGGGTTGGCATCGGGATCGTCCAGGACATCGACGATGGCCTCAAGTACGCCGTTGACCAGGGCGTGCGGGTCGTGAACATGTCACTGGGTATGCACGCGCTCGGGCCAGGTCTGCCTCACCAGCGGGCCATCGAGTATGCGCACCTCAACGACGTCGTGTGCGTGGCAGCCGCCGGGAACGATGGAACGTCCCAGGCGGTCTATCCCGGCGACCTCCCGGGCGTGCTCACGGTCGGCGCGATCACCGAGCTCAATCAGGTGGCGCCCTTCTCCTCCTGGGGCCCGTTTCTCGACGTGACCGCGCCCGGCGTTTCGATCTATTCCACGGACCGCGGTGGGGGCTACCGCTACCGCATCGGAACGTCGCACGCGGCGCCCTTGGTCACGGCCGTCGCAGCGCTGTTGTGCGCGCGTGCCCGCCGCCACGGATTCATGCTGCGCGAGCGCACGGTCCGCCGCATTATCCGCGATACCGCCGACAATCCGGGCACTCGCCGAACGGATCTCAAGGCCGGCGCGGGGTGCCTGAACGCCCTGGATGCCGTGCTAATGCTTTCTCACTTGATGCGCGACCGGCTCAGTCAGAACCGATGGATGAACGCCCCAGATGACGCTCGGCTCGACCACATTCGGGTTCCAGTAGGAACAGGGAGTTAGAGGATGGCAGCGGAAAAGAAGTCTGGTAAATCGAACGACTCGGCGGGCACGAGCGACACGCCAGCGACCGACAGCGGATCGACGCCGAATCCCAACCCGTCCGCGTCGGGCTCCACGGCCTCAGCCACAGCAGATCCATCTGGCGCCGGCGGCTCGTCGACCGGCCCAGCTGATCCCACGACGTCGAACCCGGCCGGCTCCACCGCAAGCGGGACCGCGTCGTCAGGCGGCACGAGCGTCAACAGGCCGAACCTGGACGTTTCGCATGTCCGCTCACCCTGGACCGGGAACGTCGGGAACGTCGAACAGGTTCGCCGCCTCTTCACGATGAACGACCGTATCACCGACCGGGGGATGATCGACCAGTTGTGGCGGGCGTTCCAGGAGCGTCCCACAACTGACCCAATCGAAGTGCGCGGCATTGTCATCGACGTCGCGTTCGTCGGTGCCCGCACGGACGAACAGCTGACGGTCGTGAGGTCGGTGATTGCCGGTCAGGGCGGGGGAGCGCACCTGACCTTGTTCCCGAAGCTACCTGAGGCGGTCCTCTACGAAGTCCTCATGAACCATCCGCCCACGCCGGGGCAGCCGTTCACGCCCGAGGACATTCGCGATTATGCCAGCCAGCAGTTCAACTTGATGGGCCCCTCGATTTACAAGGACCAGATCAGCGACGCGCTGTCGGGGCTCACCGGTGCGGCGATCACTGAGCTCACGATCGGCGACATCTATGACACCATCCACGCCCAGCGCTTGCCGATCAATGCCCCCGACTTCCGGGACCGGGTGTTCCAGACCTATGACAAGGTCAAGGACGACGAGAAGTTCTACGGCATGTTTACCAAAGCCGGCACGCTGCATGGCGTGCCGAACGAGCAGCGGCGCCGGGCCATCAAGATGCTCGAGGGGTTGGACGTCGATCCAGCTTCCGATCCAGACTGGGCGCGGGTTGCCCTGGGTGTCCTGGGTCCCGCAGGCGACGGGAAGGACATCCTGTCACTGGCCGGCTATGGCCTGGGCTCGGACGTGGGCGGCCTCGAGACCGACGTCCCACTTCCCGACTTCGACGACGACACGACCACCGGGCTCATTCCCGAAAACGTTCGCATCCTTGGGGACCTCTACTACATCGAGATCTTCGATGGCCTCGGCGTCTTCCGCGTGGTCGATGCCCTGGCGGTCCGCTTCTTCGATGAGCTCGACCTCGGCGTCTCGAAGGTCGCGGAGCTGCTTTACGTCTACATCAAGCGCCGCCCGCTCCGTTTCCCCGAAGCGGATCGGCGGCACATCACGAAGCGGATCTTCGGCGACCAGTCCGGCAAGCACGCCGTTTTCAAGGGGCTGATGGGCCGCCTGGTGGAGACGGTGATCGAATACAACCGCGTCAAGAATGCGGGCGACCTGCTGGTCAATTCCGGCAATGCGCTCGCGGCAACCTCCATCTCGACCCGCGCCCCCGTGATTCGGGCGGTCCAGAATCTGCAGCGCTACCTGTCGGACAACGGCGGCGCCATCACCCAGTTCGTCACCCGCGAATCCGGCGCCCAGCTGATGGACTGCTTCGAAATCCTGCAGTCGCCGGATCTCCAGCAGTACTACGGTGGAAGGTTCCGTTCAGGCATGTGGGCGATCATCGAGCAGGTCGTCAAAGAGCTGGACGGCCATGTCCCGCCGGTCGACCGGGCCAGGACGCTCGCGGTCAGCGGCAGGAAGATCCTGCGTTGGCTGGCGGACCACACGAGCAACGCGGCCGTGTTGACGGATGCCGACCTGACCGACCTCAGCCTGCTGATCGAGAACTGGCTCGCTGCCTACCGTCGTCCCGACACGCAGCCGACCTGGCTCGAGGACGAGGACTACTACAAGGAGGGTGATCCGGCGGCCAAGGCGGTGGCGGAAGCGAAGAAGGCCGCCATGGAGTCGAACGGGGCCTCGGACAGGGACGCCCACACCGCCGACGTGCTGGCGTAGCCGGAGGATCTCATGGTCAACACCCAAACCCAGAACGGAACCGTCGACAAGGTCAAGAAACATCTCCAGGGCTTTCTCTCGAACAACGAGTATTTCCTGGCATTGCCCGAGCACCAGCAGCTGAAGCTCTACAAGGATCTGCTTGCCAGTGGACTGGACGCGGCGATGTCGGGTGTGCTCGACCGCGCCCTGGATGATCCGAACGCGGACCTGAAGCCCACCCGTATGGGCGACATCGGCGCCATGGCGGGCGGCTTCATCCAGGATGTCGACTTCCCCACCTTCGTCAAAGATCTGATCACCGGCGTCTACGAGTCGATCGTCAAATCAACGATCGAGCAGATGAACGCGTATCTCGAGATGTACAAGGGCCTGGCTAAGCCGCTCGGCGCCATCGCGAAGGAGATCTCGGAGACGGATGCCCTGGCAGAGGTCGCCTCCAACGATCCACTCAAGTACACGATGACCAGCAACGGCGATCTGATGGACAACACAACGAACACCACGCTCGACAGGAGCGACGAACAGGTTCAACGACTCATGTACCAGGCCAAGCTCGCCCTCGCCAAAGAGCGCCGGCTGCTCCTGCGAGAGACGATGCTCATGGGTGTGCAGCGTCTCGTGGTGCAACGCGGCACGATCCGTGCCACGGTCGACTTCAACGCGACCGCCACCGAGAAGTCCAAAGGTCAAGGCTCGAAGACCGATATCACCGAAAGCGGCGGCCAGACCGGATATTCGTTCTTCGGCCTGTTCGGCGGTGGGGGCGCGGACAAGAAGACCAGCATCTCCGTCAATACCCGCAAGCTCGATACGACGGCCAGCCTACAGGCACAGATGACGGGGTTCGTCGAAGTTATTTTCGCCAGCGACTACTTCAAGCTGGATAACTTCGCCACCCTCTTTGGTGATGAGGGCACCAAGGCCTTCGTCGACGAGCGCAGGGCGCAGCTCGCTCCGGCCGGAACGACACCGGCGGCTCCGGCAGGCGCACCCGCGGCGGTCACGGCCCCGCTGCCGGCAGCACCCCCAGTGGGCGTCGCCGGCCCGGTGAGGTAGGGACATGGCACCAGCGAACGGCACGTCGAGCACGCTGGTCGAGCTGATGAAGGGTGCGGGCATCGTGCCGTCATCGGCGACGCCGTCGAGGTCGCCGGCGGTCGCCGAGAAGCATGAGGAGCATCGGGAGTTTGTGCCCGATTACCCGGCCGGAGCCTCACCGTTCACCGGACTGCTTCCCACACCGCCGCGAACTTCGAGCCTGGGGTCCACCGCGAGTGCCGCGCTGGATGCCTTTGCAACAGAGACGGGGACGGGCACCTGGCCGAAGTTGCCGCGCAACCGCGTCGCGCTCCGCCTGACCCAGCTGGTGCGTGATCCATCGCTCCTAAACCAGGCCGGCCTCAACGCCTGCGGACCGGCTGCGGCGCTCTACCTTTTCGCCCGGCGCTGGCCCGATCAGTTCATCAGCTTTGTCGTCGACCTCTACGACAAGGGCGAGGCTGGGCTGGGCTCGGTCAAGGTCAAAGGAGACGGGCTCTTCGACAAGGATCCGCTCACGCTTGGCTGGGCGACCGGGAGCGAGCCGGAGCTGCTGGACTGGATGATCCTGTCAGCTGTCCTACGGAGTGAAGGTGGGCTGGCCCGCTTCAGTGGACTGCCGACCGACTCGGTGTCGGGCATTACCTGGCCAAAGGATATGGTCACCTGGCTCAAGGGAGCCGGCTACGCGACGGTGACGGACAACACGAATCTCTTCTGGACCAAGGGCCTCGACGATCTTCGGGGATTAACGCCTGGGCCTCAGCGCGACGTGGTGGTCCTGGTCAACGTCGACCTGGTGCTGTCGGCGGCCAGCGCGACTCAGACCTTCGTCAAGCACGTCGCCAGCTCGGCCCTCCGCTCTCTCCCCAACCACTGGTTCGTGCTGCAACAGCCGATCACCGAGGCGGGCGGGCGGATCAAGGCGACCGCCTACACGTGGGGACACGGCGACTACGTCTTCGACGCCAGTCTCGACGCCTGGAAGAGCGCCTACTACGGCGCGGTCTCCGCGGAGCCCTGAGTGCCAGAGGATGGCGCTGGCATGGGTCGAGCTCAAGCGTGAAGGCGGCAACCCGGTCTTCCACGTTGACACCGGGGGCAACCATTTCTTCGAGTTGTTCCTCACAACCCAACCGGAGCTCATGCTGCCGCGCTTCGCGGCACAGCGCTCGCCGGACAACTTTTACTCGACGCGGGCGACCGAGGGCCGGCTCATGGCGGCCGCCAATGGCCGGGCGCTCTTCCCATTGCCGGAGATTCTTCAACGGCGTTTCCGCGACGGCAATCTTTATTACATGGTTAAAACGTATCGGGACGGCAGCGGCGCCGGGCCGGCATTGTCGCCCGTCATGGAAGGGAACGGTCGAGCGCTGCCGATGGCGGCAACCGATCCGACCGGGGAGGAAGTCATGCCAATCGATGTCAAGGGAGCGCTCACTAGCGTGATGACGCCGGCCACCAGCGGGGCTGGCCCATCGGTGGTCGATCGCACGCCTCCGGCGCTGCGGAGTCAGGCTCGTGCCGGACAGCCCGCCGCCGCCACCGCCCTCGCCCTCGTTGCTGAACAGATGCGCCAGCAGGCGGTGCTCGATCCACGCATGCCCAATCCAGGAATCCGGCCGGTGGTGCAGGTCATGACGCACGTCCTCTCCTGCCTACCCGCGCCCCCAGGCGCCGCGCCCGTGGGAGTTTCGGCGGCCTCATACATGGCCGGGGTGATCAGCGGGGGCCGGCCGGCCGCCGATGGTCAGCTCGCCCTCGAGCGCGCGGTCCTCAAGAGCCACGACGAGCTCACGCAGAAGCCCTACTCCCACGAGCAGTTCTGGCAGTTCTTGCTCCAGCTCGCCCCCTACCTGGTCCAGCTGCTGCCCACGTTGCTGCCCCTCATCCAACAGCTGCTCGGCGGCGCCTCCGGTTCGAAGGGGCTGGGCGTCGCCGACGGCGCGCCGGGCGCCGGGCCATCGTCAACGGATACCCTCCTCAAGCTGCTGGCCGCGATGCCACCGGACAAGCTGGCCGAGCTGATGAAGGTGGCCGGCGGAACGCCCGCTGCACCGTCTCCGCCGGCGGGCGGCGCCCCGGCCGGGTCGACCACGGCCGCCCCTGCATCGCCCAGGGGGACGGCACCTCCTGCGGCGGCTCCCCCCGCCGCGGGGACAGGCGGCCAGCCCGCGGCGTCGATGAATCCAGAACAGATCCAGGCGCTGCTGGGTGCGCTCGGCGGCGGCAGCGGAGGCGGCGGCGGACTCAAATCGCTGCTCGAGCCCACTGGCGGGATCGGGGGTGACCTGCTGAAGTCGGTGGTCGACCGCCTTCCGATCAAGGAGATGTTCGACCCGTCGCGCTACATCCCGGTTATCGATCAGAATGCGCTGCTAAAGATGCTGCCGTGGGACAGCATCCTCTCATTGTCGGATCCGACGTCGGCGATCGGGACCGTGATCGTCCCCGGCCGCCGATTTCTCCGCAAGCTGCCGGACGGGCGGCTCGCGATCACGAGCCGGACCGCCACCCGGCTACCCGGCGGGCAGGAGTCGTGGATCTTCATGGCCGGCTCTCCCATTCGCCTTGGCCTGTCGGTGACGGCCGGCGGCGCCGGGTTGAGCCGCCCCTTCATCGACGTGCGCGTCAGTCGCCATGGAACGGCCGTCAGCGGTATCCGGCGGTCCGTCTTCCGGCTGCGGTCACTCGGTCCCCAGGAGCGGCGCCAGGTTGACATCGAGCTCCCACCCGACGTCGTCGCCACCGCTCCGACCGGGGGTAAGCCGACCTTTCTCTCGATTCGGCTGGTGGAACAGGGAAAGGACGACACCTTCAGCGCCGTGGAGACGCGGGCCAGCTTCTACGTGGTGCATCCGCACGCGCTGATCCTCGACGAGGATGCGACTATGGGCGCCGCGCCTGAGCTGGCCGGCATTCCGGGACTTCAGACCGTCTTGCCTGCGGAAGTCCTCACGCCACAGCCGCGGGCGATCGAATGGAGCATCGGCCTGGCCGACAGCACCGAGGTCACGGGCGACGCGCGATGGCTGCCGGTCCGGCAGCGGCAGGTCAGCGGTGAGGTTTCGTTGATCGGCGGGCTGCAGATCTCGAGCGTCGGCCTGGCCGACCTCGCTCGCCGGATCCCCGGCAACGATCTCGGCGCCGAGGCGATGGTCGCTTTTAAGGCCGCGGTCGACACCAACCCCGGCCTGCGGCAGCGCATCGGCCTCCTGGCCCAGGAACCGGTCGACGCGCCGCTTCTGGCGCGAGCCTCGAATGGTCTGCGGGTCTCGGTGGAGATGGCCGTTATCCCCGCCTCGCTCGTGACGTTCGACGGGGTCCGGCGCGACGGAAACCCGAGCACCCGCACGGTGACACGAATGCAGATCCCCGTCCCGCGCGGCCTGACGCTTCAGGCCGACTGAGGAGCGGGCGATGGAGCGGCTCGCGGAGATGCTTCAGCACCTCGTGCCGGAGCTCCCGGCCACGCTGGAGCCGGTACACGTCGAGCGGATGACCGTGAGTCTTCCGGTCGAGCTGTACGTCCGCGGTCGCGGTGAGGGGTCTCAAATCCTGGAAACATCCGCCCCTTGCCAGAGCTTTGTCACGTCGGTCATGCCGGTCTTGCACAGGCTGGAGCTGAGGATTGTGGCGGACGGCGCTCCGGACGAGACCTCAGGAACGGCTCCGCGATGAACGATCAAAATCAGAACTGGGGGCTCGAGACATTCGTCCAGATCCTGACGGCTGAGCTCGATCGGATGCGTGACGTCCTGCGTGTCAAGTCGGTCAACCGGCCGCTCACCTATTCGGTGCAGGACGTCAAGCTGGACCTCAATGTGTTTCCGGACTTCGATGGCGAGAAAGTGTCGTTTCGTACCGCCCGGCCGAACGAGACCGGGGCGTCGAAGCTCGCGCTGCAGTTGGGCTCGATCACTGACCGCATAGTGGATGAGACGACACGGCCGCCGCTCACCGGGGCGGACAAGCACATCGACGAGGTGCCCATTCCGGACGATACGAAGAAGTCCCTCCGCCGGCTGGGCATCGATTCCAAGCGCGACGTCGACCGTCTTGGACGACAAGGGGTCAAAGTGCGGACCGATGATGGCGGAGAGGTCGACTTCGCGCGACTCGCCACCATGATGGACCAGGTGCTGCTTCCGCCTCGGCGGCCGGTCGTGCGGCGCGCCGTGGCCTTTCCGGATCAGGGGGGAACCGCGGTGCGGATCAGCGGTGACGCCCTCGATGCGATCGACCCGGCCAGCATGCGCCTGGGGGGAAGTCCCGTCACGGCTTCGATCACCCCCCGGGTGATCGCGCTCTCCTTGCCGCAACCCGTTCGGCCGATCGGAGAGCTCGTCTTTACGACCTTCCACGGGCAGCCCATGCGAGTCACGCTCGAGTAATGCCAGAACAGAGGTGAGGTCATCATGACGACGCAGCGACCGGCGGCTCTCGCCGAACCGGGGAGTTTTCTCGAACGCTTGAAGGAAGGCACGAAAAAGCCGGGATCAACAGCGCAGACGCTGAAGGCACCGGTGCGCACCTTCGCCGTCGCCGATGCACCGCCCGCCGCCGATGAGCGGATCGTCCTTCCGGCACGCGACCTCGCCTCGTGGGACGAGGCCGCTCCGGCCACCGCCGCGGCAGCGCCGGCCGCGGCGCAACTGGCAGGAACTCCCAAGGCGATCGCACCCGCGGGCACGCGGCTTGGCGAGGGGGCGCCGATGCAGAGCGCGGCGGGCGTCGAGGCGCTCAGCGACAACGAGCTCGGTGAAGACCTGCGGAACATCCTGGACCCTGGGCGCGCACAACGCATGCGCGATCCGCAGGAGCGGGCGACGAGCGAGTTCATCGACTATCTCCAGCGTCAGGCACCGCGGGCGGCCGTCTCGCTCAGCGATGCGGGAACCGCTCCCTCGCCGGTCGCGACGCTGGCAGACGCTGGCGTTTCGGACGACGCCGCAGAGTACGACCTCATCAAGGGCGAGGTCACTGACGCTTCCAGCGATGCGTTCAAGGATCGCCAGGCTTATCTCGACTACCGAAACGCGTACTTCGGATCTGCGGACGACTATCGGGCGTACGCAGCGGACGCCGATGCCGAACTCGATCAGGATGTCGGCGGGAAAAAGAAGCTTCGCGATCTGCTCGAGGACGATTGGAGCGGCGACAAGCGCAAGGTTTTCTACCGGTGGACTCGTCGGGCGTACCAGAAGATCGCCGGTGTCAAGCCGGCCGACATCCCGGCCTACATTGCGCGAGGATCGAAGCCAGAGACGGTCGCCGCTCTGGCCAAGGTGACGGCCGCGTACAAGAAACCGTTCAAGCGCGACACCACGCTCGTGCCACGGCCAATGAAGACGGCAGCGCCCTACCGTCTCCGGCTCGGGACGCTCAGCCAGCATGCCATGGGCAATGCCGTCGATGTCGAGGCCGCCGACAATCCGAACCTGTCGCTCACCGACTGGAAGTTCATCGAGGACACGGCTGGCCAGCACGTCGACCGCGACGAGCCGGACATCGAGACGCTCTGGACCGCCATCCACGATCTGAACGCCGCCTTTGTGAAGATGGTCAGCGGTCAAGTCGATGGCGGAACGCCGGTCGCCACGGTCTTTCTGACCCGTCCCGCGCTCGCGAAGTACGCGAACGGCTTCTTCTCGCTCGACAAGGATCTGGTCAAGGCCTTCAGCAATGCGGGCTTCGTATGGGGAGCCACCTGGAAGTCCGGGCCAGTCGATCTGATGCATTTCGAGCTGCCCTAATCCGTCGCAATGGCCTCCGGCACCCGTTCCGACTGGAAACCGCGGTCGATCGGAGAGGCGAGGAGCTACCTCGACCAACTCCGCGCTGGGACCAGGAATCCGCATGCGAACGGGCACGGGTCGGGCCAGAGCCTGCCACGGTCGACCGGTGTCACCGCGGAGCCGATCCTCCCGATCGACGAGCGCATCGTGCTGCCGGCGCGCGAGGTGACCTCATGGGATGTCCCCTTGCAGGGGACCTCGCCGGAGCCGATCAAGGCGCGGCCGGTGCCGGCGCCAGCTCCGGCTCCAAGCCCCGACTTGTCGAACAGTCCACCGGCGCCCGCCCCATCTGGCGCGCCGCCCGCGGCGTCAAGCCCGACGTCGGCCTCCGTGCGTGGTACCCCAACGGCGGATGACCTCGGGCGGGTTCCCGTGACGCGGTTGCACTACGAGCCCTCGGAGGCGGAGCTCAGCGAAGCGCTCCGGGACATCGTGCATCCACGCCCGAAGACGATGGTCGCCGGCGCCGGGCGCGAGCTGAGCAGCGACTTCGTCGATTACCTGCATCGCCAGGAGGACGCTGCGCGCCGGCGAGCGGCAATCGCGCCCGCTGAGCCATCCCTTCGCCCGGGACAACTCCAGACCACGCCGCGGGTCAGCGACTTCGATGTGGTCGAGGGTGTGACTGATATCGTGGGCACACGGCCGCGGCCGGTTAAGGCACCGACGCTCGAACCTTCCCGCGTGCCCGAGTTATCTGCCCCTGTGCTACCGGCGACCCGAATCTGCTGTCTTCTCGCCCCATCCTGCAACCCGCTGGGGGCTTCGGATTCCAACCTCGCTGATCCGTCGATGCTTGGCCTGCATGGGACCGGTGGCGAAGTGAACGGACTGATCTACACCGGGAAGGCGGGAATCGTAGACCTCGGCCATGTGCGCGACGTGATCGACCTGACGAAGTACGTCTACGACCAGATCGTCGCCGCCAACGGTTCTCCCGCGGCGGTGACGACAAAGCACGGGGCGGCGACGTTCGTGGCGACCCCGACGCAGCCGGACTGGATCAAGGTCGCCCGCGCCATCGCCTACGACGACTCCTTCGCCTACGAGATCTACACCTACGGGATCCACCGTCCAGGCGGCCACAACTCGTCGTTCTCTCCGGAGGACCTACCCTCCAACTATCTGGGCACCATTGTGGCTGAACGTGCGATCGCCGCCGGCGGACCATTCAACGATGCAGTCACCGCCGATATCAATGCATGCCTGGCCAGCCTCGATGCACAAACGAAAGGCGAGACGACGGTCGCCTTCAACCTGATCAACCATCGCTGGGTGGAGTACGGTGGCGCGTTCGACTGCGCCGACGATAGCTACCTCAGGCGCCGAAACTTCGATCGCATCCCATGGAAAGCGGGTCACCGTAGCGACGCACCCACTCCGGCCTGGGTCACCGATGGTCTGGCCGGGGCCGAGAGCGTTTACACCTACACCCATACCATTGGCCGGACCATCCCGAAGTCGACCTTTGCGAGTGAGGTCGCGGCCATCCGGGCCGACGCCATGAGCCCGGCCAGGTACGGACCGGACTACGACAAACCTTAATCGTTGACGTTGTTCCAGACCTAATAGGGTGGAGATTATCCGTGCAGGAGTCCGGCGCCGGCCTCGCAGCCGGCGATCAGGGTGACCGGCAACAGCAAGAAGGCGGCGATCGACCAGACGGGTGGCCCCTGCCGGGCCGGATCCGGAGCACGAATCGTCGCCGCCACGATTGCGCTAGCAAGCAGCCAGCCGTAGAGCAGGAAGCCGAAGAAAAGGGACGCCGTAGCGCCCGCGTCCCTCCCAGCCGGGCCGAAGGCGATGAGGGACAGGAGGCTGCCCGCCGTCAGCGCCAGGCCGACCAAGCCGCTGCCGATGCCGAACTGGAGCCACCGCGGATGGCCGCGCATCCGAAGGATGATGGCCGCCCAGCCGCCGGCGACGACAGCGGGACCGACGCCAAACGGAATGACCAGCGCGCCATTGCCGGACAGCGCCCAGCCGTTGCCGGCGATGTCTGAGCGGCTGAGCACAATGGTCAGGACCCAGAGAAGGACGCCGGCGATGACGCCCAGGAGGGCGATCAATCCGGCGAAAGCGCGATCACGCTGAGGGTCGCCGATTGCCATTTCAGCAGCATGGTACACAGTGCTCTTAACGGATTTGTAGGCTGCTCTTAGCGCCATCTCACTCGAGGTGATCACTATGGAAAAGTGATCAACGCCGTTGTTGACTCGTACGAGGACAGCGCCGAGGTTCTGCTGATCGCCGGCGACACCGACGTTGCCGAGATGTACCGGATGAAACTGGAGCTGGACGGCTATCGCGTCAACACCATCGCTAACGTTGGCGACCCGACGGCGCATCCTTCGGGATGGAGGCCTGACATCGTCTTGATCGACCTGGGTGTTGGCGGCGGGGCGCAGCTGCTCGACCATCAACGCCTCCGAGCCGATCCTCTTCTTGCAGGGGTCCCCGCCTTACTGCTGTCCACCCGCTCGGAAGAAGAATTGCGCGGCGGGGCTTTGCGCTCGGTCCGACCGACTACCTGCTCCGGTCCCTTTAGTCCCTGCCGGACACAACGCGCCAGCTCGACTGGTAAATCCGATCGTGAACCTCCGCCGTGGCGAGTGCCCAGAGAAGCGACTCCTGCTGGGCAGCTTCCTCGGCCGACGCGACCTGCATGGGCCACGCCACGAGTGATTCTGCGCGAGGGTTGACGGTTCCTCCAACAACGAGGTGCGGATGGACAAAGCCCGCCGGCCAGACCGCGCTGATCGTGACGGGCGGCAGCGCTTTCCCCGTCATCCGATTCCTCGCTTCGCGTAGCGCTGGCCAGCTCAGCATCCAGGATCCGATGAGCCCGCCGTGGCCGTCTGGCCCAGGAGGTTGGACTAATATGTCACCCGTGCCCCGCAGCAGCAGTTCGTTGATGTCGCTCAGGACGCCGGTTGCGGCGATAGATAGCAGGTCGAAGGCCGCGCGGTAGCGTGCTTCACGCTCCGGTCCGACCGCGCCCTCGTAGCTATCGGTGCGGAGGTCCTCCAGGTGGCGCCGCAGGCCGTCAATACAGGCTCGTGGAGTTGCCAGCATTCGTCGGGAATGGTCCATGTGGACAGCCTACCTCCAGCCCCCACCGTGCCCTCCCCCGCGAGCGGGGTAGGGAAATCAAAGTCCGCAAGGGGGGAGGGAGATTGCAGAGAGGGGGAAGGAAAAAAGACGCTAGTCGCCGCGGGGTGCGACCAGCAGAATGTGGTCGCGATTCACCAGCATGAGCTTCCGCTCGATGGTGGTCGGCTCGCCGGTGCCGCCGAGGAAGCGGGCGGAGGCGTCCGTCACGGGGACGAACTTCGTCGGCAGGTGCGAGAGCACCGCGTCCAGCGAGGCGCCGTGGGCGAGGTGAAGGTACGCGCCGACTATGAATCGATGGGTATGCACCTCGACGTAATGACGCTCCTTCGGCACGCGAAGATCGGAGTTCGCGTTGACGGCCATCTTGTTCAACGCCTGCCAGAGCGAGCTGCCGTAGTCCCTGTCGACATCCGAGCGGCGTTCGATCGCTTCCGCCGGTGGCTGGCAGATCAGCTCGATCCCGGTCTTGTTGATCAGATACTCCGTCGTGGGACCCTTCTGTGGCGGCTTCATCATATCGCCGTTGGTCGTGAGCTCGACATCGGTCAGCCGCAGGAAGCCTTCTCGCTCGTTGACGAAGTCACTGAGTCGAACCGGCGCGGGAAGAGCCAGCCGCCCGATCGCGCCGAACAGGGGACCGTAGATCTCGACCAGGAATTCGCGGTGGGCAACCGCAAACGGTTCGAGGGGGCGTGCGGGCTCCAGTTTCATCCTATATATATGTGCGGCGGGGGTAAGAGTTTGCGCCGGCCGGGTTCGGTTGAGCGCTTTCGCACGCCGGAGTGATCTGCTAAAGCGCGAAGTGGCTGAATACCCATACAAAGGCGGCCATTCGGCCGATAGCGGTCTAGGCCTAGCTCCAGGCGAACCGCAGTATTCCTGAAGTGCTTGTGTTCAGCGATTGTAACCGGCAATCCAAAGGTGGCATAATCGGCCCAGGAGGGTAAGAGGATGGGCTCCGCCGCCTCTAGGGGAGGCTTACCGGCGTTGGGGTCGCCGCGGTATCGGGTCTATGCCGCCGCGGCGCTGGTCGCGCTATTCGCGCTCGTGCTGATCGCCTTCGTCTGGGGGCCGTTGTCGCGCGCCGGCACCGCAGGGAAAGAATCCTCCTACACGCTCCTGAGCGCCGGGCTCTCCGCCCAGACCGCTGGACGGCTCGGCGAAGCCCAGAGCGACTACCAAAAAGCGCTGCAAGTGGACCCCAACAACTACTGGGCCTACTACAACCTGGGGGTCATCGATCAGCAGGCGGGGCGCAGTGCTTCGGCGGAACATAACTATCGCAGCGCCCTGGCTCTCAATCCGGATCTGGTGCCCGCCCTATACAACCTGGGCATCATTCGCACGGGCCCTGCTCCCAGCGAGGCAGAAACCCTCTACCGCCATGCGACCGTCTTGGAGCCGAAAAATGCGGCCGTTCACCTGAATCTCGGATTCCTCCTGCTGCAGGAGGGTAAAACGGCTGAAGGTCACGCCGAGCTCGACGCGGCGGTGAAGCTGGATCCCCAGCTTTCGTCGCGGCTTCCCATCGCAAAGCCGACCGCTTCCCCGAGCCGCAAGCCCTAGAGTCAACGGATTTCAACATGATGAGCGGGGGACACCAACGTAGTCACCTCTGACCCTCCCGTCGGCGTAGCCAGCGCCGCGAGGGACGCCGCCATTCCCCGGAGGCGACCGGTACCTCGGGCGAGCTCCCTGGCCTTCGTGAAGCGCGAGGCCTGGCTGATTGGCCTGTTGATGGCCGCGCTCGCGGCCGCCCTGTACCACTTCAATCATCCGCCCGACGAGTTCCACGAGTGGCGGTATACGGAGACGCTCATGAATGCCGCCAGCTACGGACAGGGGGCAGACTGGTTGGCGCCGTGGGTCAACTGGTATGGCGCCGTTCCTCGCGTTGCCATCGTGGAATTTCCCCTGTACCAGATCCTCGCCTACCTGCTGTCGCACCTCACGTCAGACCTGCTGGTGGCCGCGCGGCTCGTAAGTCTTGCCTCCATCGGCGCGAGCGTCTTCGTCTTCGACCGGATCTGTGCTTTGCGGGGCCACCCCAGGAGGAGGGTGGCAACCGTCCTGTTCGCGCTAACTCCCCTGGTCATTTTCCAGGCACACGACCCGCAGCCCGAGGCCCTGATGCTGCTTACGACTCTTTTGGCTGTGTATTGCGCGTTACGGGCCGTTGCCGGCGGTCTCGAATGGGCCTTCGGCGCAATTTTGTTCTTGAGCGTGGCGGCGACCATAAAACCCACCGCCCTCGTGGTCGTTTTCCCGCCTCTGGTTTACCTTGCGTTGACGCGTGGCTTCCGAGCCCGCATGGCGAGCATCGTCGCCGTCGCTGGGATCGCCGTCGTGTTGTGGGCGCTGTACGCACGGTCGGTAGACCTCGCGTGGAGCGCTGACTACTTCCGCGTCAATGCGAGCCAGCTGACACTGACGCCCCTGTTGAGGTTCGATCCTTACTTCTACCAAACCCTGGGCCAGAGGGCAGCTCTGCTGTTGCTTCCGCCGCTGTTCGTGGGCCTGGTGCTGTCACGCGCCGCACTTCGGGGCGATCGGTTGTGGTGGTGTTGGGTGGCGGGAAGCGTCATTGCGATCGAGACATTCCCTGCCCTCATGCAGGGCCACTTCTACTATCAAGTGCCGTTCATCCCGGCCCTCGCGGCGTTGGCGGCCTACGGCGCTCCAGCTTGGCCGCGACGCTCCGTTCTGCGCTTTGGGGCAGCCGCGGCGGTGGTCGCCGCGACGGTGACCTCGCTTGCCGGTTTGTTCGTGGAGAACCCGATTCGCGTGCACGCTGGTCGGGCCCTTGCGGCCGTGGCAACGCCGGGGCGGCCAGTGCTGGTGCTCAGCTCTCTCGAGCCGTACTATTTCCCGGCTGTCCTCTATTACTCCGGGCATCCAGGCTGGGTCATGTCCGCCTTCACATCGGAAGAGGCCATCAATCAATTGGAGCGGCCGGTGCCCTGCGAGATGGTCATGGTGTTTGACGGACCCGCTCCGCCGACCTTGCCGACCGGCTGGCGCGAAGTAACGCGAACAGCCGAGTACGTCCTGGGAGTTCGAAGCGCGCAGTCTGCCAGTGGCCCGAACACTTCGGGATGTCCGGAAACGGGCGGTTAGGCTAGCGCTGCGTGGCGCGGAAGGCGAGCAGCTCCCGGAATGCGCGGAGCACGACCTGCGGGTTTGCTCCGGTCTGTTTGCCGGACAGCCGCGGGTAGTGGTGGACAGGCACCTCGACGATCCGCGCGTTAAGGCGACGTGCCAGCACGATGACCTCGGCGTTGATCAACGCGCCGTCGGCGTGAAGGTCCATGCGGGTTAGCAGATCGAGGCGGATCAGCTTGAACGCACAGTTCACGTCTCGCACCAGGTGCCCAAAGAAGAACCGTACGAGTGTGAAGAACGCCCAGGCATTCAGCCGGCGAAGCACCGGGTCGCGGCGATGCTTGCGGTAGCCGGTCACGATGTCGGCCTCTGCCGCGTGGTGGAGCAGGAGGCTGAGTTCACTCGGATCGAACTGGTTGTCGGCGTCCATCAAGAACACCCAGGGGCAGCGTGCTGCGGCGAACCCGGAGCGGACCGCGGCTCCGTAGCCGCGATTGAGGGGATGGCGTACCACCCGAAGCGCGGGATACAAGCCGGCCATCCGCTGCAACACGAAAGCGGTCTGATCCAGGCTCCCGTCATCGACCACGATGATTTCCGAATTGCGAGCGCAGGTGCCGAGCGCCTGCGCCATTCGGCCGACCGACTCCTCCAGGTTGGCTTCCTCGTTGAAGGCGGGCAGCACGGCACTGATCGCTATCGGCGATGCGATATCGGTCACGGCCCAAGCCTACCGCCCGCGAGGCTATCCGAGTATCCTCGTTGAAGCCAGCGGAGGTCCGAAATCAAACAACGTTCCGGATATGAGCGCGGCGGCAATGAGCGATCCAACCCAGAAGGCTGGTCCCCCGAACCACCGCGTGGCATCTCGGTAGTCCTTCCTGCTTTCAACGAGGCGCTCAACGTGGAGCGCGCGGTGACGCACGCGCTGGAGGTCCTGCGAGGCCTGACCGACCAGTACGAGGTCATCGTGGTGGACGACGGCAGTACCGACGGCACCGCGGAGATCGCGCGCAGGCTCGTCGCCCAGCACCACCCACGCGCGCGTCTCCTCATCCACCGCCCGAACAAGGGCTACGGGGCAGCCCTCCGGACCGGTTTCGGCTGCGCCCGGTACAGCCTGGTCTTCTTCACCGATTGCGACAACCAGTTCGACATCGCCGAGCTGGTCTACTTCGTGCCGCAGATGGAGCACTACGACGTGATGACCGGCTTCCGCGTGTATCGCTACGACACGGTGGTTCGGTCCATTCTGTCGTGGATCTACAACCGACTGGTTGCCATTCTCTTCAGGGTCCGGGTCCGGGACGTGGACTGCGCCTTCAAGCTATTCCGCAAGGAAGTGTTGGATCAGATCTCGATCGAGACAGACAATTTCTTTGTTAACACCGAGCTCCTCGCGCGGGCCCGTAAGTGGAACTTCCGCATCGGCGAGAAGGGGGTCCGCCACTACCCTCGGATCGCCGGCGAGACCAGCGTCAGGGCAAGTGACATACCCCGGACGCTGGTGGAGGTCGCCCGGATGTGGCGGCACATCTACTTACCCAACCGGCGGCAGATGGAGCGTTTGATGACGAGCCGTGCCGGCGGAGGCTATTCCGAATACGTCCCGGGCGAAGCCTCCGATGCGTAGGGAGTACTACGCCGAGTATTACCGGATCGAAGATCGCCACTGGTGGTTCGTGGGGCGCCGGAACATCTTCCTGAAGACGCTCGACCACTTCTTGGGCGATCGCGGCGCGCCGCCTCGCGCCCTCAACATCCTCGACGTCGGCTGCGGAACCGGCACCATGCTCGGGTACCTGGCCCGCTACGGCAAGGCCATCGGTGTCGACCTGGACCAGGAGGCCGTCGACTACTGCCACGAGCGTAGGATGGACGCTGTGCGGCAGGACGCCGGGGAGCCGTTGCCTTTCCCTGACGGCACCTTCGACGCGGTGACCCTGCTCGACGTACTGGAGCACGCGGACGACGAACGCAATCTGCTGCAAGAGATTAAGCGGGTGCTGCGTCCGGGCGCGCTCCTGCTCGTCAGCGTCCCCGCCTACCGCTTTCTCTGGGGCCCGCAGGACGAGATCAACCTGCACCGCCGGCGCTACACCGCCGCGCAACTGCGCCGGAGGCTGCTCGAAGCGGGCTACGACGTGACGCTGCTGACGTATTTCAACACTCTGCTCTTCCCGATGATCGCCGCGATCCGGCTAGGCCGCCGACTCCTCCCCGCGCAGCGCGAGCTCAAGTCCGACTTCACGATCGCGAGCCGGCCCAGTATCAACTCGGCGCTGTCCCGTCTCTTCTCCGTTGAGGCGTTGGGCATACCTCACGTCCGCTTCCCGTTCGGGGTGTCGCTTATGGCGGTGGCGCGGAAGAGCGCTGTCGCCGCGGCCGCGAGGACCACTCCTTAAAGACTTGACGGAACCGGCGGCGCGCCGGCTCAGCAGCCGCTGGGGCGAACTGAAGGCCGACGAGGGCCAGCACGCCAAGAGTCAGAAGCTGCGGGTAGTCGGGGAACGGTACGTACCGGAAGGAGATCGTGTGACGGCCCGGCGGCACTGTCCGGCCGACGAAGTCAGGAGCGATCATCTGCGGTGGTACGTCCACGCCGTCAACGGTCACGTGCCAGCGGGGCTCGAACGTGGTTTTGAGCATCACGACGGCCGCACGGTTGGCCACGATCTCGCCACTGTAGCTGCCCTGATCTGGATGGCTCGACTCGAGTTCCACGGTACCTGCGGGTCCGGTTAGGGCATCCCCCGGGCGGACGGTTGGGGCAGCGGCCTGCCCGCCGTCGAACGCGACCATCGGATGCCGATGCAAGGCCAGCCGCTGAGACCGATCGAACTCCGCCGTCACTGCCCCGATGTCCTTGCGGTCAGCGACGATTGGCGGTCCGATGGAGTCAACGACTTCGAGGTAGCCACTGGTATCGACCTGCCAGAGCGTGTGCCGACCCTGCCGGGCGATCAACGTCGCCCGGACCGGGGGCTGTCGATCGATGGGCACGATGACATACTTGATGTTGAACAGGTCGTATTGCGCCGGATTGCTCTCGTCGAAGGTAGCTTCCACATCGGTTGAGAGTGACTCGGTGCGAAGCCAGAAGCCGATCGTGTCGACGTCGTAGTTCTGCAGTTCCGCGTAGACGGGGACAAATCCGATTTGGTACTGCCTGCCCCAATTCGACGAGCTCCCCGCGTACACGCGTCCCGGGCCAAGCGTCTTGACCCGGTTAACCAGCATCGCGAGATCGGCGCCGTCAGACGCGTCCCATGTCACCTGCTCGCCAATCCACGCCGCGCCCTGCCGATCAATGGCGGCCACCTGAGTCCACGCAGGGTAAAGGGCCACGAACGCGAGGATCGCCACGGCCGCCGCGGCCAGAGCCGGCTTCACCGCAGGCGCGTATCGACGGGTCAGCCCGACCAGCCACCGTCCCAGCCAGGCCGCGCCGATGCCCGCGAGCAGGATGCCGCCCAGGTGCACGCCATTTATATAGCGGTGGAGGGGGAGGTCGTCGCTGCCCGGGAGCAGCTTCAGAAGCGGGCCCAGCGTTGGTCTCCCAAAAAACAGCAAAAGGCTGACAAGCCACACGGCGACAACCGCGCGCACGCGTTCGTCCCGCCGGAACCGCACGGCGCACACGACAAGCCCAACGCCCACGAGAAGGGTGACAACCGGCAGCCGTCCGTTGTCAAAGATCTGCCCCGTGAACAGCCAGCCCAGGACTTTGGGGGCTCCATATGAGTCGTAGAAGATCGTCCCCCGCTCAAATTGCGTGTTGGATGCATAGGCGCTGTCCACCAGAAGCGGAACGATGACCCAGGAGGCGACCAGGACGGCTCCGACACCAACGATCACGGCTCGGCGCAGGCGTGCCAGCAACTGCGATGGCGTGACGAGCGCCCAGACACCGATCGTCAGAAGGGCGAGGTAGCCAGTAAGAAGGTGGCAGGCCACGGTCAAGGCGACAGCGAGGGCCCCCAGCGCAAACGAACCCACGCCCTTGACGGCTCGCCAGGTCAGTCCCCAGGCGAGTGGCAGCAGCCACATCCCCCACAACTGTGACCAGGTGCCATAGCCTCGCCAGGTATAGCTTCCGTGCTCATACCCGTAGCCGGAGACGCTAACCAGCACGGGCGAGACGAGGGCAGCTGCCGCCGCGGTCCAGCTATCCCAGCCCAACAATCGGGCACCGACGTAGACGCTGACAGGCCAGAGAGCGAGAAGCAGATACAGCAGCCAGTAGAACGTGGCGGCCTCCCCCACGAGGACTGAGATGTATCCCCCGATGACGTGCGGAAGACTCTGGTAATGGTGGAACTGGGCCAGACCCAAGCCGAGGTCCGGGTACCAGCCGTCCAGGGGCAGCTTGCCCTGGTCGATTTTCATCCGCGCCCAACGCAGCATCGCGAAGTGGTACGAACTGTCGTTGAGGTCATGGACGGGCGTGCTCTCAGCTCGCAACACCCATAGGTTGAAACCGCAGGCCGCGGTGACCAGACTCAGCGGCGCCAGCCGCTTCCACCATGTGGTGGGGGAGCCCCCACCCTGCCCTCCCCCAGAGAGGGAGGGAGTCGGTGACTCGCCCGCAGTGGGGGAGGGAGATTCGCGACTTCTTGCTCGGACGGGGCCAGCAACCTTCGCCAGCCCAGCGCTGATGGTCTGCCACGAGCCGCGGGCGCGGGTACTCCCGGCGCCTGTCGCAAGCCAGCGCCAGCCGAACCAGGCCACCGCCAGAGCGACAATGGCCGTGATGACGCTGAGAATCTTTTTTTGGTAGCTGTCCTGGTCGACGCCGTACAGCGTCTTGTAGAGGAAGTCGACCTTCACCCATGTTGTCTGTCCGTACCTCTCGACGAAGAAGACGTAAGGGAAGTACATGTTGACGAGTAAAAGGGTGGAGAGCGCGAGTAGGGCGCGGCGAAGGGGACGCTGCGCCATGAAGACAGCGAGGCAGGGGATGGCAAAGAAGAGGTAGCGCTCGTGGATCCTGGTCAGGACCGCGAAGGCGAGACAGGTGAGTGCCGCGGACCCAAAGACCAGAACCCTCCCGTCGCTTTCGCCCGCGGCCAGAGCCCTCCAGGCGCGCACGAGGAGAGCAATCATCCCGGTTGCGAACAACACCAGCGCCACCCAAAACGCCGCCACCCCGAGGATGGTCATGACCCCGGCGCCTTCCAGATCGGGCCTCCAGAAACCCAGTGCGCCCCAGAGGTTGAACGCGTTCACGCTGGTGAATGCGTAACTCGGGGCGTGTCGGTAGTAGTAGACGACACTGCCGGGGTCCAGTCCGAAGGGCGCGGGGACGGCCAGAATTACGGCAAGGCCGAGGAGTCCCAGCCCGCCGATGCGCGCCGCCGCGATTGCCGCTCCGCGCGCGTCGAGGTCCTGCTCCGTGAACAGATGGCGGCGAAGGAGGATGAGGACAAGCAAAGGGACGACGACGGCCATCTGGGGCTTGATTCCGAGGACCAGGGCGAAGAGGCCGATCCCCAACGTCTCCCGATGCAGCTTGGTGGGACCGGTGGCAATCAGGAGGAACGACCCCAGGGCCAGCAGTGCACCGATGGAATCGATCTGACCCCATAGAGCGGAGACAAAGAAGACCGCTGGGTTGAGCAAGATGGCGGCGGTAACCAGACCTCGGACGGGTAAGCGCCGCAGCATTGATGGTGGTGTCAGACGTTGGGCAAGGACCCCTGTCACCCAAGCCAGGCCGAGGTCACCCAGGACTGGCGGGATCTTGAGGAGCGTCCAGCTTGGAGGCGCACCCAGCAAGACGCGGCTCAGCCGGCCGAGGACGAAGAGGACGTAGAGGAAGGGGTAATAAATGAAACTCGTGTTATCGGTGAACTTTGACCAATCCTGGGTTGCGAGCTGATCTTCCCAATGCTGAAAGACCAACAGGTCGCCGGGATGGCCGCCACGGGGAGCGAGCCACACCCGGATCACGACGCCCGCCACGAACAGCGCGCAGAGGCCCCAAGGGGTCGAGCTCCAAACCATGACCCAACGCCCCACCACCCTCAACCAATCGCGGAACTCAGCCACGTTCGCCCAGAATACCGCCGGACGATTTGCGGTCAACCGACCGGAAACTGACGGACCTCTACAAAAGCAAGAGTCCCGCCCACTGAGCGGGACTCTTGACTCAACTCTTGTACGGCTTTAGGGGGCGCAGATGGCGTAAGCCTGCACCTGGGGGGCGGCTCTTGAAGTACCCGGTGGCGGACCCGATGGCGGGGCTCCGTCCCAGGCTGCGGTCGCGTTCCAGGTTAGCGGAGCTCCCGGGAACAGTGTGGGGAATGACTCGGTAATATCAGCCCGCTCGTCGGTCCGCGGGTTGAGAACCGCGCCGCCGCCGGTCATAACAGGGAATCCTGGAATGTCGCATGTCGCGGTGCTCGACACTGCCTGAGAGTTACCGTAGATGAGCGTCGCGGCTACGCCTATGACAATCCGTGTGCTGGTCGGTCCGGGTGGGCCGGTCGCACCGGTCGCTCCAGTCGGGCCACTCGGGCCGGTGGGACCACTTGGACCTGATGGCCCGGTAGCTCCGGTTGGACCGCTTGGGCCGGTCGGGCCACTGGGGCCGGTCGCGCCCGTTGGTCCGGCTGTTCCGGTGGGTCCTGTTGGACCACTCGGACCCGAGGGGCCAGTCGAGCCGGTGGGACCGGTCGGACCCGTGGGACCAGTTGGACCAGTCGGGCCAGTCGGGCCGGTCGGGCCGCTGGGGCCGGTCGGGCCGCTGGGGCCGGTCTCGCCGGTGACGCCTGTCGCGCCCGACGGTCCGGTCGCGCCCGTTGGTCCGGTCGCGCCCGTTGGACCGCTGGGGCCGGTCGGGCCACTGGGGCCGGTCGCGCCGGTGACGCCGGTCGCGCCGGTGAGGCCTGTCGCGCCCGTTGGACCGCTTGGGCCGGTTGGACCGCTTGGGCCCGTCGGGCCGCTGGGGCCGGTCGGGCCACTGGGGCCGGTTGCGCCCGTGAGGCCTGTCGCGCCAGTTGGTCCGGTCGCGCCGGTTGGACCGGACGGACCGCTCGGGCCGGTGGGACCACTGGGGCCGGTTGCGCCGGTGACGCCGGTCGCGCCAGTGGGTCCGGTCGCGCCCGTTGGACCGCTTGGGCCGGTTGGCCCGCTTGGGCCGGTCGGACCGCTTGGGCCGGTGGGACCACTGGGGCCGGTTGCGCCGGTGACGCCTGTCGCGCCAGTTGCTCCGGTCGCGCCCGTAGGACCGGTTGCTCCGGTCGGACCAGTGGGTCCTGTTGGACCACTCGGTCCGGTTGCACCAGTCGCGCCCGTCGCACCGGTCGCGCCAGTGGGTCCTGCTGGACCACTCGGTCCGGTCGCACCAGTGGCGCCCGTCGCACCGGTCGCGCCCGTAGCTCCGGTGGCTCCGGTCGCGCCTGGTGTGCCGTTGTCACCCTTGTCACCCTTCCCGCCGTTGTCACCATTACAGCTGAACGTCTTGTGACCGTCGTCATCGTCCACTTCAGTACCGCCCCTCGGGCAGTGACTATCGGTGCGACCGGTCGTCAACGGGGACAGTTGGCCCGTGCGCGGGGCACCGGCCAACGGGGCCACGGGGATCGGGTCCAGTTGATAGGTGAACACGCCCTTACCGTTGCAGACGTAAGTCTTGCTGCCGTCGTCACCATCGACCCGCGAACCGCCGCGCGGACAGTTCGGATCGCCTACAAATAACACCGTGGTGTGAACGCCCAGGCCCTTCACACCGCTTGGTCCGCTCGCTCCGCTCGGACCAGTTACTCCGGAAGCGCCTGGTGGTCCGATCGGACCAGCGGGACCAGCAATCGTGCAGCCGAGGACGTTGCTGCGTGTCATGGTCTGGATTCCTGCTGTCCAGGTGCGGCCTGAGAGGCTTGTGTCGGTAAAGGTGATGTCGGCGCCAGCGAGAACGACGCCCTGGAACGTCGAACTCGTGAGGGTTACGGCCTGGCGGACCCACCACGTGGCGTTACACGGGTTACCGCCGACCACCGTGAAGCTGGTGGCCGTGAGGGCGCCGGTGCCACCAGTTCCGATTTCGAACAACCAGGGACCCGAGCCAGTGAGCGTGAGGGTTCCCGTCAACGTCGCCGCCGCGGGGAAACAGTAGGTCCCCGGCCCGAGGCTGATTCCGGCAAGCGTGCCGGTTTCGACGGTGCAAGGGAGGAGATTGGCAGCGATCGTGTTGTAATCGTCGACGGCGGCGAGGCGCGAAATCGCTGGACGCTGGGTGGTCGGAGCGTTAGAGCCGGTGCCACTATGCAGCGGTCCGAGGAAGACGAAGACGGCGATCAGTAGGAGGGCGGCTGCGCCGGCAAGCCAGACGGGCCACTGCACTGAACGCCTCATCATGCCGACGGCTCCTCCCCGATTCCTTTTGCGCCGATCGTTGCCTCGATGGGTGCGCCGATCGATGCGTCGATGGTTGCGCCGATCGTTGCGCCGATCGGTCTTTGGCCCCTAGCTTGGGACTGTAACAACTTGAGTGGGACATTTGTAGTCGGAATTAATACCGACACAACACCACACTTTTCTACGAGTGGCGCTGGCTAATTCCTGCCCCCGCCGAGATGCTTTGAGAGGTCTAGCAAAAGCATCCGCAATACGGAAGCGGACTCATGCTCTGCTGTGCCGGCTGATTCCTGGGGCTGAAGCGCGCGTATTCATGACATCGAAGTTGTCGGTCTTTTAGACGCGCCGGCAGGCAAACTCGGGTGCTGGCTTGCGGGTTGGCTATCGCCGCTTGCTACGCAGCCAGGCAGCGACGGCTTCGGCGCGGGTGGAGAAGCCGTACTCGTGAAAAAGCCTCTCAAGGTGCGTTCGGATGGTCCGAGGCGCAACACCCAGACTATCGGCGATCTCCTTATCTCCTAACCCGCGAGCGACGAGGCTGAGGATTTCGGCCTGCCGCGGGGTGACATCAATGTGGCGGGACGACAGGGCGGTGGGTCTGGGGAGCCCCTGCTGAGCGGGGGCCGGCGAGCCTCTGCCTGAAACCACGATCTTCCCTCCCCCTGCAATGCGCCGCGCTACCGGAGCCTGAGTCAGCTTTTGTCCAACGATTGTAACTCGAAATCCAAATGCCGGTGCCGGGCTAGAGCCGTCCCGGGCTCAAGGGGTTTTCGCTTCAGCCGGCCGCCGGGCGGACTTGACGGTTCGTGACGAAGAAATCTCCTTGGCCTGAACGGTCGGCGCTCTTGACTTCGCGGGCGACTCGTCTTCCGTCGGAACGGCGACCGGGAGGCGGAGCACGAACCGGCTCCCCTTGCCCAGCTCGCTACGCTCCAGCACAAGCGAG
>Ga0209011_1000128_pt1 | contig 40727 bp, 41 predicted proteins | sample BlaSpr_A8_OM1_M3_FD_187986 | JGI IMG/M metagenome (GOLD analysis project Ga0209011, IMG submission 187986) | Forest soil microbial communities from Thunder Bay, Ontario, Canada - Black Spruce, Ontario site 2_A8_OM1_M3 (SPAdes) (version 2) | ecosystem: Environmental > Terrestrial > Soil > Boreal... | reverse complement strand
GCCAGGCGTGAGAACCCAGACCTCAGCGCGGGAATTCGGTCCGGCTAAGGCGGATTGCCGGTGCAGGGTACCGCCAGCACCCCACTTAGCGCGACCACCCAGCATCTTACCCGGGCTCAGGTGCCGGGGCCGGCCGGCGCGCGACCCATCCGAGATGCACGAAAGTGGCCAACGTGGCGATGGGGATTACCACCTCTGCACCGACAACCACGTTGGTGGCGTCCTGATTCATGAAACGAAACAGACATATGCCTCCGACCAGCACGATGATCAGCGCCGTCGAGATCTGCCCAGTCACCGTGTGGCGAAGCTCCGGCCGGCGATGCAAATAGATCAGCACCAACCCTCCGATCGCCGGCAGCAAGTAGCGCGCAATGATCACGACCGCCAGCCAGAGCGGGAAGATCCCGCCCAGCGCAAGCCCGATCGCAACACCGCCCAACAACACGCCATCGACCACCGGGTCCAGGCCCCCGCCCAATGTCGACGGCCGCGCGAAACGCCGCGCGATGGTGCCATCGACCAGGTCGCTCAATCCCGCGACCGCCAGAACCACCGCCAAAAGACCAAGGTGACCCGGCGCCACCGCGTACACGAACGCCGGCGCCGCCAGGTGCGCTCGCGCTAAAGACACCTGGTTCGCCTCACCCGGAATAAAGGCCTCGACCGCGGCGACGACAACGAACCACCCAACCAGCGCCCACGAAGGACCAGGCGGCACCGCAAGCCACACCCACAGCAGGCCGAGCACCAGGTAGATCGCTCCCGCGACAACCCCGACCCGATTGAGCCTCACGACACTCAGTGTGGCGTGGGCAGCACGCTCACCGGCAAGCTCGGCGTGGGCAGCACCCCCGGCGGTTGGACGGCGGCCGGCGGCTTGTACGGCTCGGCGCCCGGGTGCGGGTTGGCCCCACACGGGAAGTTAGGCTCACCCGCGCCCTTGAGGAAGATCTCGTTGTACCCGCCACTTGCGATGTATCCGCCGTCATACGTGCACACCTGCCGCGTCACCACCCCCGGCGGCGCCGCCCACATCGCAGGCCACGGGTGCGACGAGTAGTACTCTTCGAGGAACGGCTTCCACACCGCGTTGCCTACGTTTTCCCCGAACAGCACCCCGGTCGGGCACTGCCACCCCGACGGTGGGAAGTTCGTCGCGAGATACGCGTAACCCGAGTTGCACGTCGGGCCCGCTTCGATGTGCATCAACGACGACGCGACCGCGAGATTCGGCGTGTACCCGATGAAGATCGATCCCGTGTAGGCCTCCGTCGTGCCCGACTTGCCCGCCACCGGCTTCGCCGCGAGGCTTCCGCCCAGCGACAGCTTCACCGGCCCGCGCATCAGGTCCGTCATCAGGTAGCCCAGCTCGGGGCTCACCACCTGCACCCGGCCCGCCGCCGGGTCCAGCGCCTCCAACACCTTGCCTTCCGCATCGGTTACGCGCAGCACCGGGTGCCGCGTGATCCGGTACCCGCCGTTGTCGAATGCCGAGTACGCCGCCAGATGTTCAGCCATCGACAGCGCGTCATGACCAAGCGTCGTCGACACTCCGTCCGGGTTTTCGATCGCAGCGGTCACTCCAAGGTTGTGCATGAAGCTCACGACGCGGCCGCCGCCCGCCGACTTGTACGTCCACAGCGCCGGCAGGTTGCGCGACTGCGCCAGCGCGGTGCGCAGCGTGATCCACCCTTCCTTCTTGCCGTCCCAGTCGCTGAACGTGTGGCCCCCGATCACAGCGACCTCGTCGTTCAACAAACTCGCTGGCGTGACCAACCCCGCCTGCAATGCGGCAGCGTACGTGTACACCTTGAACGACGAACCAACACCGCGCCATCCAAGCGGATCAACTCCCGTCAGGTTGATCTGCCCCCGAATCCCCGCGTTGTTGTAGTCCGCGCTTCCGACCATGGCAAGGATCTCGCCATCGGCCGGGTTCATCACGAGCATTGCGCCTGTGTTCACACCGCGCTTCGCATAAGTAGACACGCCCGACTTCACCCATTTGTCCGCCATGACCTGCGTGGGCAGGTCGAGCGTCGTCGTGATGCGCAGCCCGCCCTCGTACAGGGCCTTCGCGCCGTAGCGCTGCGTGATGTACTTCACTACGTAGTCGACGAAGTGGGCGGTCAGCGGGTTGTGCTCAGCCGGACGCGCCTTGTGCGCCTCGATCATCTTCGGGATCAGGTCGCTGTTGAACATCGCGTCGGCCTCAGGCCGCGTCAGGTGTCCCATCTTGACGACGCCGTCCAGCACCGTGCGCCACCGCCACTTCGCCGCCGACACCTCCTCGGCAGTGCCGAACACGTCGTAGTCCGACGGCGCTTGCGGCAAGCCCGCCAGGAAGGTTGCCTGCGCCCACGTGAGCTCGCTCGCCGAAACCTGGAAGTACGTCTGCGCCGCCGCCTCCGCGCCATACGCTCCGGCGCCGTAAGAAATCGAGTTGAGGTACAGCTCGAGGATCTGCGCCTTCGTGTACCTGCGCTCCATCTCCTCCGCCAGCAGCAGCTCGCGGAACTTCCTGTTGATAGTCCGCATCTGCGCCTCTTCGGTGTCGAGCACGTCGTTCTTCACTACCTGCTGCGTGATCGTCGACCCGCCCAGCGCCGACGAATGGTGCGTCAGGTTGTAGACGACCGCGATCGCCATCCGCCGCCAATCCACTCCCGAGTTCGAATAGAACGTGCGGTCCTCGGTGTCGATGGTCGCCCGCTGCAGCTTCACGCTGATCTTGTTCAGCGGCACGACGGTGCGGTTCTCGTGGTACAGCGCCTCGATCAGATTGCCGTTGCGGTCGAGGATGCGCGTCGTCTGATTCAGCTTGGTCGACTGCAGCGAAGAGATCGAAGGAAGGTCGCCCGCGAAGTAGTCGACCACGCCGATGGTCCCCGCCGTGGCGACAAGCCCCGTCGAGCAGATCACGATCAGGCTCACCAGAGCGATCCGCATCAGCCAGTGACGCGAAGGCCGTTTAGTGGGGCGGCGCGTTCGAGCTCGCGAGCGAACGCGGCGGCTGCGCGCCTCGGGCGCGCGTTTGCGAGATGCCAAGGTCGGGCGGGACCTCCAGACGTTTTCTAGGACGCGTACTGCGACCGGTAGCCGGGAGCTTACCGCAGTCCTAGCGCTTCTGCTCCCTGGTCAGCCAGGCCCAGGATCGGGCTGGAGAAGAGGCCGTAGACGGCGATCACCACGCACAGGGCGACCGCGCCGGCGGTGGAAAGGCGCGTCAGGCCGGGCAAAGCGGAGCCTCGGCGGGCCTCGTCGAGCGGGCTGTGGACGTAGATGAGGCGCAGGGTGGCCGCCGCTGCCGCCAGGCTCATCACCGAACCCAGGAGGCCGAGCGCCAGCAGGGCGAAGTGGCCGCTTTGGGCCAGTGCCGCCGCGACCGCGAACTCACCGAAGAAACCCGCCAGCGGCGGGGCCCCGGCCAACGACAAGACCGCCAGGGCCACTCCGGCGGCCCGGCCGGGGCGCAGCGTGCCCATTCCCGCCCACGACAGCGCCCCGCCCTCCGCCCGGCCCATCACTGCCGGACCACACGTCGCGGCCACCGCGAACGCACCCAGCAGGAACAGCGACCCCGCGATTCCTGCACGGTAGTGCGTGGCAAGTCCCGCGGCCACCCAGCCGATCTGCCCTGCCGCGAGGTAGGCCATCCGCGTTCGCGGCGCCCGCACCGCCAGCGCCGCAGCTCCCCCGCCAACCATGGCGACAGCCGCGATGACCTGAAGAAACGACGAGTACGCATCCGGGATAGGCGTGAGCGCGGCGACCAGCTTGATGGCCACGACCGCTGCCGCCGCGGCGACCAGGCCCAGCACGAGCCCCGCTCCCAGAGGCGAAGCGCCAAGCGTGGAAGGAATGCCGGCGAGGTGAAACGGCGCTACCGAAGCGCGGATCGCCATCCCTGTAAGAAGAAGGAAGACGGGAATCGCCAACGCGAGAGTTGTCGTGCCGCCAAACAGGACCGACCGCATCGCCGCCAGCTCGATGGTGCCCGCCGACGCATAGACGAACGCAAGGCCCGTCAGCAGCAACCCGCTGGCCACCCCGCCGGTGAGCAGCAGGCGGAGACCCAGGTCCGGCCGCCGAAGGGCCACCAGCACTACGCCCGCGGTCGCCGCCAGCTCCAGGCCGGCCCAGAGCGCAACCAGGTCGCCCGCGGACGCCGCGATCATCACGCCCAGAGCCGCGAGCAGCGGCATCGCCAGCCCGATCGAAAGCGAGTCCTCGGCCGTCCAGTCCACGACGGCGAACGCGATGGTCGCCGTCAGCAGGACAGCCGCCTTGGCGAACAGCGCGAAGCGGTCCTGGATGAAGCCTCCTCCGAAGTAGGTGGCTAAAGTCGCGCCCTGGACCAGCTCGATCACGAGCGCGATGAGCACCACGGCCGCCACGGTGGCGGGAAGGCGCCGGCGCGTCGACTGGGCCATCCAGCCGAACCTGCCCGCGAGAAGAACGAGCACTGCCGACGTGGCGACCAGAGCCTCCGGAACCAGCACCAGGTACTTCACTTCGTCGCCCCTGGCGTCGGCGTCGCCATCACGTACGGCGATGCCATCTCGCTGACGCCGGCCGACATCGTCTTGATCAAGCCCGGGTCGAAGATCGGCGCGTCGGTTCCTGGCAGCTTGGGACCGGTCGGGAAGATGCCGATCCAGAGCAAAGCGCCCGCCAGCAATCCCAGGTACCACGACTCGCCAAGCGATGCGTCGGACACGCCCGGCGCGTCAGGATTCGGCACCCCGAACAGCACGCGCCGCAGCAGCATCGCGATCGCGACAGCCGCCACCGCCAACCCCGCCGCGACCGCGAACGCGCCGATAGGCTGATTCTTGAACGAGCCGAAGAACGTCATGAGCAGTGCGGGGAACGTCGCAAGCAGCGGTACGCCGAGCACCGCGAGCCCGCCGATGATCAACAGCCACGTCAGGATCGGCATACGAGGCGCGAGCCCTCCGAGGACCAGGAGGCTTCGCGACTGCGCCCGCTCCGCGAGGGTCGCGCAAACGCCGACGATCAGCGCCGCCGCCAGTCCTCCCGCGAAGAGTGACAGCACCGCGCCCGCGATCGAAAGCGGGGACAGCGCCGCGAGGCCGAGCACCGTGACCCCGCCCGGGATCATTGCGAGGTACCCGCCCGAGTGCCGGATGTCGGCCATGCGCAGCGCCGCCACGGCGGCATACCCGACTGTGAGAGCGGCGAGCGCAGCCATCAGCGGAGCCAGCACCTGGGCGGCGGCGGGCTCGGCCGCGACCAGCCCGCGTAATAGAAGGTATGCACCGAGCCGTGTCGCGCTGCCGGCGACGACCACGGTCACGCCGATCGGAGCCTCTGCATAGAGGTCGCGAGCCCAGCCGTGGAACGGAAAGAGCGGAAGCCGCGTTGCGGCGGCGACGATCAGGAGCAGGCCCACTATCACCTGGACGCGCGGGCTGATGTTGGTGGCCTTCAGGAGGACGTCCATGTCGAAGCTCGTCCCGCCGGTCACGAAGTACAGCGTCATCGTCGCGATCACGAGCGCGCCGGTGCCGAGCCCCCAGTAGCCGACCAGCCGCCACGCCGCTGCGTTACGTCTCGGCCCGCCCCACCCGAGGATCAGGAGCGCGAGTGGAACCGCGGACGCGGTCCAGAACAGGATGAGGACGAACATGTCCCGGGCCACTATCGCGCCGTTGATGCTCGCCTGGGCGAGCAACAGCAGGCAAAAGTAGGAGCGCACGCGCTCGCGAATCCCGAGTGAGGCCAGCACCGAAACGATGCCGATCAGTCCGGAGAGCAAGAGCATCGTCATCCCCGGCCCGTCCACCCCGAGGTGGTATGACGCGCCGATGGCGGCGAGCCACGGCTGGTTCTCCGCGAACTGCGGCGTGCTCAGGAACGACTCGAACTGGTTGTAGGCGATCCAGAGCACGAACACCAACCCGACGTTCGTGAAGAACGCGATTTGCTTCATCAGCACGTCGAAGCGGCCGCGCGGGTTGGGCAGGATGGCGATCGCGACGGCCATGATCACGGGGACCCAGACCAGCACGCTCAGCAGGAGCGGAGACGAGAAGATGTTGGCTCCCGGAACCGCCGCCGGCGAGGGCGACGGCAGCGCGAGCCCCGCGATCCCGAGCCACATCATTTGAAGACCCCCGGCGAGGCCAGGCCTACCGCCAGCGTGAGGACGACAGCAAGCGCGACGACTATCGGCAGCACGGGAAGTCGCGTGCCCGCGACGGCGAATCTCCCGGTCGTCTCCAGCGCGCTGCCAACGCCGGCATCACCCGCCGGGATCCACCGGTCGCCGATCCGCACGGCGATCTCGGTTGCCGGCGCGACTATGAAGCGGGCAAAGCCCCTCGAGCTGGCATAGCCGAGCCTGGCGAACCACGCCCCCGCCAGCGCCGCGGCTCGCAGCGCGCCTTCCCTGTTCCTGAAGTAAGCGATCCCGATCGCGGCAAATCCGATCAACGCCACCAGCACCCACAGCACGTAAGCGCCCACCGAAGGCGTCGGATGCCTGTTGCCGTCGAGGAACCGCAGCCACGCGGGGACCAGCGACGCGACGAAGATCGCGAGTCCGCCAACGCCGAGCAAAAAGAGCCACGTGAGTGATGCCTGCGGCGCCTCTCGCACGCGGTCCGGCTCGAACGTTCGCCGCCTTCGCAAGGGACTCAGGGCGATCGTGAGGAACACTCGAACGCCGCCGATCGAGACCAGCAGCAACGCCTCGCCAAGCGCAAGCCCGAGGAGCGAGCGCGAGCTGACTCCAAAGGCCAAGGCTCCCGATGCGCCGAGTGCCAGCACGACCACCGAAATCAGCAGCGCGATGGCGCTCACCCGCATGCGCGTCCACGCCTCGCCCATCTCCGCCATGTTGTCGGTGCGCATCGCGGAAGCGATCGCCGACACGACGAGCACGCCGGCGGCGCGCGCGGGCGCGATGGCGAGGACGCACGCGACCCCCGCGATGGCAAACGTCGCGTTGGGCACTCGGAACCCGTGAATCACGACAGCCGCTCCGACCGCCGTGGCGCCCACGCCGAGCAGGGTGATGATGCGCCTGGGCTCATTGCCCACCAGCGCGAGCAATGGAGCAACGATGGCGGTGACCCCGCACGCGTACAGGAGGGCTTTCACTGTCTGCGCGTTGGACGCGGCGATGATCGGCATCAACCGGTAGAGGACGACGATGGCGATCACCGACCACACAGCCTGCACCAGCGCCAGCGCCGCAGGTGGCGCGGTCACCGCATTTCGCGTGAGCCATGAATGCAACGGCCACAGCGCGAGGCGGCCCGCGACCCCGATGAACAGCAGGATTGCCGCGACGACCAGCGACCGCTCCGTCCAGCCTGGGTTCGTGTGCAGGATCGGCACCAGCGTGGTCAGGTTCTGCAACCCGTATCGCGAGTAGAGCCACGCGATGCCACAAAGGAGGGACAGGTCGGTGACAAACGGAAGCGCCAGCGCCACCCGCGCGCGAATGGCCGCCTCATCGCTGCCCCAGCGGTGTGCCAGGAGGAGGTACGTCACAGCGCCCGCGAGTCCCCAGAACGCAAACAGCTCGGCGAGATCCCAGCTCACGAGCGCCGCTACACACGCGAACAGCAGAAGGCTGATCAGCGCGTGGAATCGCGCAGGACCGGGTTCCGACCGGCCCATCACCTGGTGCCAGCCGAGGACGCCGAGCATGCAGAGCTCGATGGCGACAAGCGCCGCCACTGTGATGTGGTCCACGCGCAGCACGATGTCCACAGCGAAGCTCTGGAAGTTGACCGGACCGCTGAATGCGACTGGCATGTTGATGTACTGGTAGGCGTGGAGGAACGGGGTCTTCGTCTTGGCGAGGCCCCAACCGGCGAGCAGGGTGAGGGCCAGCGTCACAACCACCCCGAACATTGCGAGGTTGGCTGACGAGCGGCGGGTGCGGACGCTGGTGATGGCGATGACGAAGGCGGTGAGCGGCGTGATCACGATGAGCGGCACCGCCCAGCCGAGCGTATTCGCGGGATCGAACGTGAAACCCGACGTCCGCGACCCCGAGGCCGCGGCGGCGATGCCGGCTGCTGCAATTAGGAGTTTCAGCGAGGCGTCCCCCGGCCCGCGATCCCGACCCCGAGCGCGACCAGCGCCAGCGCGACCACCGCCAGCAGAGCCGCCATCCCCTGGCCGAACAGCGGCGGGCCGCCAGTCGCGGCAAAGCGGGAAACCCCCGCGAACGCGACTCCCGCCCCGCCGAAGATCAAAGGAAGGCCCGCGAGCGCGGCAGTCAGGTCCCGCTTCCACGCCGCGACGAATACGCCGGTCGTGACCAGCGCAGCCCCGACGAAGAGAACCGAGACGAGTCCTGCGCTCATCGCCCGCGCCCTCGCCCGCGCCACATCGCGGTGGCTCCGGCCAGGGCCGCCAGCACCAGCGCGCCTACGGCTTCGGTCGTGAGCGCGTCATGCGCAAAGAGCAGCCTGCCGATTGACGCGCTCCCGATGTCGCCGCTGTAGTAGAGCGCGTGGAAAAAGTCGCCCCGCCACGCGGCGTACGCCAGGAGGGCGAAGAGTCCCGCGGCCGCCACCGCGCCGGCCTGCCGCCAGGCGCCACCAACCGCTGCGTCAATGACGCGGTAGTGCGGCGCCGCGAGCAGCAGTGCGCAGCCGGCGAAGCACACCAGGGCCACCAGGCCCGCGAAACCCGCCGACAAAGACAGGTATAGGCCGGCAATGCCCAGGCCGGCGACCGCCAGCGCGACGCCACGAGAGCCACGCCCGGGAAGGAATGCCAGGGCAAGCCCGCCCCCAACCGAGATTGCGGCGGACACGTAGAAGCCAATCGCGTGGAGGGAGTCCATCGGCACTCCGTGGTTGCTGAGAGTTGGTACTACCGGCTAGTCGACGCTGCCGCCGGCTCCAAGGCGCCAAGCATACAGGAGCCCAGAACCGGCTATGGCGAGCAGCGCGACCGCCGAGATGGCGCTTTCGACGGTGGGCTGCGCGGTGGCTGCGCCGACCGCGTACCCCGCAAATAGGAGGACCAGAGCCAGGCCCAGGGCGCCCGCCGCGACCCGCATCGGGTCCCAGCGCTGCAAAGCCCGCGACAATGTGCTCATGCCAGGAGTATCGCAGGCGCTGCTCGAGTTCGCCCACAACCACCGGGCAGAACCGGGGCCCGGCATCGAGGTGTTCGTCACCGCTCGCTACCAGATCACGCTCCAACCGGACTTTCCGATTCCCGGGCCGAACAGCGTGTCGTTCATAAGATGTCGCCCAGAAGAGGCGGATGAGGTCATCCGCGAGGCACGAGCGACCGTTGCTCCGTATCGCCTGCCGGTCATGTGGATTCTCGATCCCGGCACCGAGCCACCCGACTTCGCCGAGCATCTGGCAAATCACGGAATTCTTCCGAACCCGCACAACTTCGACAATGCCGAGATGGTCCTCCCCATCGCCGCCACGGTGGAAGCTCCGGACATCCCCGGACTCGAGTTCCTGGATGCGCTCGCCGACCTTGCAACCTTTCAAAAGATGGACGCCGTGGCGGCCGAAGCTTTCGCATCCGTCCCATTCCCTTCTCCCCTTCAGGGGACAGGGCCAGGGAGAGGGGAGCGAGAGAAAGTCACTCCAGAGATCGCAATGCTGGAACGCCGGCGTCTCAACTTCAGCGCCGCGGGCAACCGGCGTTTCTTGCTCGCCACGATCGACGGCGAACCCGCCGGCTCCAGCAACGTCGCGCTATTCCCACCCGCAGCCGCCACCGTCAACGGCGGCGCAGTCCGAACGAAGTTTCGTGGGCGTGGCATTTATCGGGCTATGGTCGCCGAGCGCCTCAAGATCGCTCGCGACGCGGGCGTGGACGGACTGTGCGTCTGGGGCGGCGACATGTCGCGGCCGATCCTCTCCAAGCTGGGTTTCGAGAAGGTGGGCTGGCGCCGCTTCTACCTCGACACTAGCGCCAGCTGAATTGGTCGCTCGCCCTTCGCATCCGGGAAATCCCTTGATTCCGCTCATTTGTCTCCTTCTGCCCGGTATCAGCGCGAGGCTGGCGTCAGGTCGAGCGCCTCCGAGATACGCGAAAACGGGATTGCCGCCGCCTCATTGACTTCCTTGACCAGCTGAGGGTTTGCGGCTTCGAACAAGCACATGCAGTGCGCCTCTCCGGGGACAAAGGTGCTGCGGATATACCGCACCTGCTTGCCTTCCGACGAGAACCGCTGGCTGGTCTCAATGGCCGCCTTTTGCGCAGCCGCCAGCTGGTCCATCGTGATCCCCGGCAGATTGCGGTCGACCAAATACACGCTCATGGCTTGAACCTCCTAGCGAGTGGGTGAATTGAGCAAGCTTCGTCATTCGTTGGCGCGAAGACATCCGTGGCAGTACTGAGGTCGGTACCGAAAGTTCTGAGATTGAGGCGGCTCTACCTGACGGCTGTGACCAGTCCTTGCTCGACGGCCCACGCCGCCACCTGGCTGCGCGAGTGAAATCCCAGCTTGTTGCGGATGTGCTCGATATGCGATTCGGCGGTTCGCTCGGAGATCACCAAGCGACCAGCGATCTCTCTATTGCTCAGGCCCTGTGCAACCAACCCTGCGACCAGCCGTTCACGCGCACTCAAGAGCGGCTTCGCGACCTTCGTACTGGCGGGCGCTTCCACGGCCGCGACGGCAAACTCGACCGCAGCCCCTTCGCTAAGACGCGAGCCTTCCTTGAATGCTGCGTCAAACTCCGAGGGCGTCAGCGCTCGCTGAATCGACGCCATGCACCGGTCATGGGCCGGTCGATGATGAGGTGACAGGACCGCGCTCACTGTCGAAAGTAGAGCGTTGGCCGCGCCAATGAGGCACGCGGCCTGCCGCGCCCGGCCCAGCTCGGCGGCGACCCAAGCCAATGCCTCCAGAGTTACGGCGATGTCGTTTCTGGTGCGCAGCTCCTGCCGCAGACGCAAGCATTCAACAAGCAGTTGTGAAGCCTTGGGGATATTCCCGCGCCGGCAGTGCAAGAGTCCAAGGCCGAAGAGCGAGAACGCGATGTGCCACTTGTCTCCTTGCACCTGTTTGAGTGCGAGGCTCTCTTCGTGCAGGGCCGCGGATCGCTCGTATTCTCCTAGCGCACAGACCACCTCGGCCAGCTCATAAATCGCCAGATACTGACCAACCTTGTCGTCGAGCTCGCGGTACAGGCGCAAGGCTTCCTGCAAAATCCTTTCAGCGTCCCGATAGTCCCCGTGGAAAAAAAGGCCGATGCCGAGCCTGACGGTTGAGTAGGCGATAGCAGACGGATCTGCATCCCGCTGAGCCACTTGCAAGCTCTCCCGCAAAAGAGGCAGCGCAAGCTCCGACTCGCCCTGCGAATAGGCGAGAAATCCTGCGTCGTTCAGAACCCGAGCTTTCAGGGAAGTCGGCTCAGACATGTGAGGCAACGCTGCTTCGAGCCAGCGCCTGCCCTCCGACATGTATCCGCGTACGGTCCACAGGAGCCATAGCGAGGTAGCGATTCGAGATGCGGTCTCGCCATCTGCGTTATCGAGGCTCCACTCGAGCGCGGCCCTGACATTGTCCAGCTCGGCTTCCGTTCGGTCGAGCCAACTGAGCTGGTTGGCGCCTCTCCACTCAAGGTCGGCTCCTAGAGCGAGCTCGAGGACCCAGGCGCAGTGTCGCCGCTTAACCTGATGCGCCTCACCCGAACCCTGCAAGCGTTCATCGCCATACGCACGAATCGTCTCCAGGAGTCGGTAGCGCCCAACTCCCGCCTCCTCCTCCATGAGCAGGATTGAGCTGTCCGCAAGCTCGCTTACGAGATCCAAAACAGTCTTCATAGGCAGCGACCTGTCAGCGCAGACCAATTCTGCCGCCGGCAGAGTGCAGCCACCCCGGAACACCGACAAGCGCCGCCACAGCAATTGTTGGTCAGCCGAGAGCAGCTCGTAACTCCAGTCGAGGGTTGCACGCAACGTTTCATGCCGGGGCAAAGCCAGCGGGTCGCCCTTCGTCAGCAGACGAAACCTATCGTCGAGACGCGCTTCGATCTGCTGAGCGGTGAGCACCTGGGTGCGCGCCGCTGCCAGCTCGATGGCGAGCGGAATTCCATCGAGTCGGCGGCAGATGTTGGCCACCGCCTCCCTGCTCTTCTCACCAAGCTTGAAATCTGGATTGATGGCTTGTGCACGCGCCACGAAGAGCTGCGCGGCCGCGGAGCGCATGAGCTCATCGACATTCAGTGAACCGAGCTGAGTCGGGACCGAAAGCGACGGCACCCGCCAGGCGGTCTCGCCTGGCAATCCCAGTCTCTGCCTGCTCGTCGTCAAGACTCTGACGCCCGAACACTGCGCCAAGACCGCCGACGTCAGCCGCCGGCAAGCGTCGAGAAGATGCTCGCAGTTGTCCAGCATGAGCAGAAGCTCTCGCTCTGCCAAGAAGTCGATCAAAGTCCGAAGGGGATTGCGTCCCTGCGACTCCTCTAAACCAAAGGCTGAGGTGACCACGCCCGGCACCAGAGCCGCATCACCGAGATCGGCGAGCTCCACGAGCACAACTCCATCCGCGAAACGCGGCACCAAACGCCGACCCATTTCAACTGCGAGACGGCTCTTGCCTGCTCCTCCCGACCCCGTGATCGTCAATAGACGCGTCCTGGCCGACAATTCCGTAAGTTCGCTCAGCTCCTCCTCGCGTCCGATGAAACTTGTAAGCGGCACCGGGAGGTTGCTGACGGGCCCGCGGGTCATACCGGATGTCAACTCCAGGACATTATTGGCCTTCGCCTCCGGGGATTCCCTCCGCCCTTGAACTCGGAGCAGAATGGAAACGTGCGGCTGGGGAGGTGGGCAGAGTGCGCCCGCCTGGATGGATTGATCGACCACGCCCAAGCCGGAAAGAGCGCCGTGCTCGTCATAAGCGGCAAGCCCGGTGTGGGCAAAATCGCACTTTTGCGCTACGCAATCGACAACGCCGCCGCCGCGCCTGACCACGTGTCGTTCATAAGATGTCACCCAGACGAGGCTGTGTGCCTCTCAGGCCGGGCGAGCGAAGACGCCCGCCCGGCCACCCTTTATTAATGTCTGGTCTTGCGCCTATGCGCTCAGTGCGATTCAGTCGCCTCCGTTGGTGGCAGGCGTCAACAGCGCCCCTAGGTTTGACTTGAAGTTCTCATTGAAGAACGAGGCACACAGTGTGGGGCGACAGTCCCTGAACGCGACGTCCGTAGTTCCCTTTGTCGTAGTAGGTGTTGCCGCCTCTGTAAATCGCCGCCTGATAAATGTTCGGAAGAGCGTTGACGATGCTTGTATAGCCCGTATACCCCGCCAAGGCGCTATGGAGAAGAGTATTAGACGAGCCGCTTGCTCCGCGTCGAGCGCGGCCGCCAGCGCACGATGTGCGCTGGCAGTGGCGCAGTGCGCAACGAACCGCGAAGCGGCCGCGCAGCTCTTCCTCAGCCCCAAGACTGTGGAAGCGCACCTCAGCAGCGCTTACCGCAAGCTTGGCGTCCGCTCCCGCACAGAGCTAACTCGCATCTTTGCTAACGAGACTTCGGCTTCCGTTCCCTCGAAGGCGACAACCCGTCTCGAGTAATGGGTTCTACCTCGACACCACCACTGCCTGACAGAACTTGTGCTCGCTCGAGACGATGAGGCGAGCCGGGTCCGGCTTGACTGCGGCCCGTTCCGGGGACGCGTAATAGGCTCGATCAGCGTCCTGGAAGCTTCCGGGCCCATCCCATCTCAGGATCCAGATGAAACGATCCTCGTCCTGGATGGTCCAGGCGCCGGCAATCGTGAAGCCCAGTTTCTCGCGAAGCGGACGCACGCTCTCGGCCCACTCCTTGACCCACTGGTCCAGCGCCCCAGGCTGGATTCGATAGTCGCGCAGCTGGTATTCCGCCATCCAATCTCCACGTCAACTTTGAGACCAACATGAGACTGCCGCTGAGACGAGATTAGCCCCAAGCTCCGCCATGAGATGCGCAAAACACTCAACACGACGCTCACGCTGACCTCGGAGCTCGCCGCCGGGCTGATGGTGATCGCCGCCGCCAACCTGGCCCTGATCTACGTGCTGCTCAGCGCCCGCCATCACGTCGGCCCGCCGACCACCGACCTGGCGAGCAACCTCCCCATCGTGGCAATTGGCGGGATTCCCTACCTCGCGACTGCCGCCATCATCACCTGGACGCTGCTCAGCGCAAGAGCGGCTCCCGGGGCCCTCGATCGGTTGATCACGATCAGCGTCATCGCGTTGCCGGTGCTTATCTTTGTCGGCTTTTGGACGGGCCTGGTTTCATCCATGTACGTGCCTCCGGACGGCTCGCCACCCGCGGATGCTCTTTACGTTTACCAGTTCACTTTTGGCGCCGCCGTCGTCGCTGATCTCACCGTCCTGGTCCTGGCGATAGTCACCTACTTGCGAAAGTCCCCCGATGGCGATCAATAGACGTCGTCTCGGACTTGTCGCCGCGATAGTGATCCCCGTAGGCCTGTTCGTCGCCGGGGCCGGCTGGGTCGTCTGGTGGGTGAGTGACAACATCGGCGCTCCTGGTCCGGCACTGACTGGAAGTGGTGCGTGCACCACGGCGGACGCCGTGAACCTGCAGCTTGTTTACGCCGACGGACACACGGTGCAGATGTGCACCCGCGACCGGCCCGCTTGTCTCAACGAGACTTTTCCCGCCCCCCGAACCTTCGACCAACCGGCAGGGCCCCAGCCACCCATCACGGAGTTCAGGCTTCGCAACCAGCTTCGGAGCTCGTCCGGCCGCTACATCCTTTTCATCCGCTTTGACGCCGCGCTGCCTGCCGAGTCTGCCGAGCACACGATCCAGCTCGACCCGAGCTTCGCAATGCCAGGCCCACCCGGGTCAGTGCCGACCAGCAACGTTCCGGGCCAGATGGCGGAGGTCAACATCACGGCTCGCGACGCATCCGGTTTCAGTTCCACCGCCAGATCGGGTTCGCTCGTGGTTTCGTCCTCACACGGTGTTGCCCGCGGCCGCATCGACGGCGTTTTCAGCGACGGGACCACCCGGGCCGATCGCCCCGCGGCGACGTCGGCCACGGCGACCCCTCTACGCATCACCGGAAGGTTCACGTGCAATCGCTAGAAACAGATACGCCGAGGCTCCGTTGAACCTCGGCGCAAATTTCTAAACGAAGAAATCGAATGCGACTACTTCTTCTTCTTGGTCGCCTTCTTGACCTTCTTGACGGCCTTCTTGACCGCCTTCTTCACGGCCTTCTTCTTTGCTGCCATGCGATAACCTCCTTCGCGTTTGATACCACTCGGGTGGTGCAAACGTTTTTTTCGCGCGTGGTCTCACATCGAGACACGATCACTCATTGTGCACGAGTGCGCGCAATCATTCAACTGTGATGGGGAAAGACAGAATTGAAACGTGAGCCCGATGACATTGCCCCGGATGGATCAGAGATTCGTTTCATCATCGATACGAAGCACGGAGCAACAAGGGCAAGTCTTTGCGAAGTGCGTCTTGGTCCTGGCGAAATTTCCAAACCGGTTCATCATCGAACCGTCGAAGAGATCTGGTATTTCATCATCGGCGAAGGCTGGGTCTGGCGCTGCCCACCAGGAACGGAGTCCTCGCCGTCGGACACGATTCGCGTTGGTCCCGGCGATGCGCTAGTCATTCCAATCGGTTGGAGCTTTCAGTTCCAGGCGGCGGAAAACACCGAACTGCGCTTTCTCTGCTACACGTCTCCGCCCTGGCCGGGCGCTGACGAGGCCGTGGCAGTCGAACGCGGCGGCCTCGACTGACCTATTAACTCACCATCATGGTCAGGGTTCATCACGCGCAGGAAAAACAGCGAAGTCCCGCAAGCGACGATGAGCCCGCCCGGAATGTCGACAAGGTAGTGCTGCTTGACCATCACCGTGGAGATCGCGATCAGTCCGCCCCATATCACGAGTGGCCACGAGAACCTGCGGCTGAACCGCCACCAGTGGATCGCAATGATTGCCGACAGTGAGACGTGTAGGCTCGGGAAATCGTTGTACGGATTGTCGCCGGCGTATACGTCGCGGATCATGCGGGTGAGTGTGTCGCCGCCGGTCAGCACCGGCCGCTCGACGTAGGTCTGCAAAAACGCGAAGAACAGATAGCTGATCAGGAACGTCGCGATCATGCTCAGCACCGCCGACTGGAAGATGCGCGCGCGGAACAGAAGGAAGATCACGAGCGAGCCGTAAAGGAAAGGCTTCAGCGACACGTACGGCACCACGAATATAGGAACCACCGGGAGGGCCTGGTCGAACTGGGTTCGCAGGAAGAGGCGGTAAGGCGGGTGGTTCAAGATGTCGTAACCAAGGCTCGTCACGTAGTTCGCCAAGCCGAGTACCACGCAGAACGCCGCGCCCTTCCAGCCGATGAAGAACACTCCATCGTGCAGAGCTCCTCGAACGCGACTCATTGCAGACGGCAATCTAAGCCAGCGACTCCATCCACGCGCGATGAAGCGCTCCATAACGCCCTTCCCGCTCGCGCAGGTCGGACGGCGCGCCATCCTCGACCACCCGCCCGTCGTCGATGACGAGCACCCGGTCCGCGATCTCTACAGTCGAAAGGCGGTGCGCGATGATCACTGCGGTGCGCCCGCGGAGCAGCGTCCGCAGCGCGCGCTGCACCAACCGCTCCGACGGCAGGTCCAGCGACGAAGTCGCCTCGTCGAGGATCAGCACCCTCGGGTCGGCGAGAAAGGCGCGAGCGAACGCCACCAGCTGCCGCTGACCCGAAGACAGGCGCACGCCGCGACGCCTCACGTCCGTGTCGTAACCGTTGGGCATCGCGCTGATGAATTCGTGGGCGCCGATCACGCGCGCGGCCTCGACCATTTCCTCATGCGAGGCGTCCGGCCTCCCGAACAAGATGTTCTCCCCCACCGTGCCCGAGAACAGGAAGCTCTCCTGCGTGACCATCGCGACCGCCCGGCGCAGATCCCCCACACCGATCGACCGCAGGTCGACGCCATCGAGCGTGACCTGCCCTTCCGTCGGGTCGTAGAACCGCGCCATCAGGCGCGCCATCGTGGTCTTTCCCGCCCCCGTCTCCCCCACCACGGCGACGATCTGGCCGGCAGGAATCCGCAGGTCGACGTCATGCAGCACAGGCTTCTCCCGGTACGCGAAGGTGACATGCTCGAAGCCGACAGCGCCCTTGACCTCACGCATTGCCACCGGTGTCACGGGCTCCGGCACTGTCGGCTTCTCCTCGATCACGCCGGCCAGCTTTTCGAGCGCCGCACCCGCGGCCTGGAACACGTTGTAGAACTGCGACAGGTCCTGCATGGGCTCGAAGAACTGACGCAGGTAAAGGACGAAAGCCGTCAGGACCCCCAACGTCATCTGGCCCTGCACGACGAGGTAGCCGCCGAACAGGAGCGCGGAGATTGTCGCCAAGCGGCCGAGCAGGTTGATCGCCGGACCGAATGTCGACGCGAGCCGGTTCGACCAGATGTTGGCGTCTCGATAGCGGCCGTTGACGTCCTCGAAGATCTCCTGGTTGCGAGCTTCACGCCGGAAGGCGTGGACCGCCCTGATGCCGCCGAGCGACTCGACGTAGTGCACGATCACCAGCACTATCGCGCGGCGTACCGCGCGGTAGGACCGCGCCGAGTTGCTCCGGAACCAGTACGTCAACGCCACCACCAGCGGCATCGCGACGAGCGTGACCATGCCGAGCCGCGTGTCGAGGTGGATGAGGATCACCGAGATCGCCACCACGGAGATGAGCGACGTGATGACCGACGTCAGCCCGGTCGCGAGAAGCTCGTTGAGCGCGTCGATGTCCGAGGTCAGCCGCGAGATGATGCGCCCCGAGTTGTAGCGCTCGTAGAACGAGAGCGAGAGCTCCTGCACGTGAGCGAACAGCGCCTTGCGCAGGTCGAACAGCAGGTCCGCGCCGATCCTGCCCGACAGGATCAGGAACGCATAGTTCGCGGCGGCATTGATCGCGAGCGCGGCAAGTAGCGCGCCGACGATTAGCTCGAGGGTCGTGAGGTTGCCGCTTTCGCCGGGACGGACGCCCTTGTCGATGCCCAGGCCGACCAGGTACGGCAGCGCGAGGTACGCCGCCGAGCGAATGACGATCAGCAGCGCCGCGAGAGCGATCTGCCAGCGATACGGCCGGGCGAGAGCCGCGAGCAGATGGCGGCTGCGCCGGCGCAGCAGTCCGGCTAGAGATGGGTTGAACTCGTCGAGCTCCTCAGAGGCGACGCCTCGCCAACGGTCCGCAGGGTTGACCACGCTCATGCCGGCACCTCTTCCTGACTCTCTTCTTGGCTTCTCTCATATTCCTGCGAGAGCAGCGCACGATAGAGCTCGTTCGACTTCATCAGCTCAGTGTGTGTTCCAACCGCAGCGATAGTTCCGCCCTCGAGCAGCGCGACCCGATCCGCGAGCGCCAGCGTCGAAGGACGGTGCACGACGAGAAGCCCCGTGACGCCTTCGAGCACTCGCGCGAGCGACTCCTCGATGACGGCCTCGGTGTGCACGTCGACCGACGACAGCGGATCGTCGAGCACCAGCACCGGCGGCCGTCCAAGCACGGCGCGAGCGAGCGCCAGCCTCTGCCGCTGACCGCCGGAAAGCGTGTAGCCCTGCTCGCCGACGCGAGTCTCCAGGCTCCACGGCAAATCCCAGACGAATCCCGCGCGCGCCACGTCGATTGCGCCCTTCAGCTCTTCGTCGGAGGTGATCGGCCTCCCCATCACTAGGTTCTCGTGAACAGACGCCGAGAACAGGATCGGGTCCTCGAACGCGACGCCGATGTGTGAGCGCAAGGAGCGAAGCTGAATGTCGCGCACATCGACACCGTCGAGCAGCACGTTGCCCTCATCGACGTCGTACAGCCGCGGCAGCAGGTAGGCCAGCGTGGTCTTGCCGCTGCCGGTGCGGCCGACTATGCCCATCGTCTCGCCCGGCTCGATGACCAGGTTCAGGTGGCGGAGGATCCACTGGTCGGACTTCGGGTACTTGAACCCGACGTCGCGCAGCTCGATGCGGCCGCGGCACCGCTCGAGGGCTTGCGCTCCTGGGCGGTCGGCGATCTCGGGCCGCGAGTCGAGCACCTCGTTCAGCCGCTCCGCCGCCGTCACGCACTCTTCCCTCATCGACAGGATCCAGCCGATCGCGTCCATCGGCCACGTGAGCATGAAGACGTAGCTCATCAGGGCGACCAGGCCGCCGATAGTGAGCGTCCCATGGACCACGTTGTATCCACCGAGCATCAGCACCGCGACCAGCGAGAGGTTCGGCAAGAAGTTGAGCTGCGTCCACAGAATTGATCGCGCTTTGATTCCTTCGAGGCTCGTGCCGCGCAGCAGGCGGGCCTGGTCCTCGAAACGCTTCTGCATCAGCGGCATGCGGCCGAAAGCCTTGATGATCCGGACCCCGGTGGCCATCTCCTCGATGATCGTGGTGAGGTCGCCCTGCTGGTCCTGCAGCCGCCGCGCAATCACCTTGTACTTCTCGTGGAACTTGTTGCTGAAATAGGCGATCGGCAGCATGCAGACCACGACGACCAGCGCCAGCGTCCAGTCCAGCTGCAGCATCAGGACGAACACGACCGCGAAGGTGACTATCGTCTGCATGAACCAGATCAGGCCGAAGGCCACGAAGCGGCGCACTGTGCCGATGTCCGCGATGGCACGCGAAAGTAGCTGACCGGACTGCCAGTTGTCGTGGAATCCGACGTGCAGGCCCTGGAGGTGCGCGTAGAAGTCGTCGCGAAGGTCGGTCTCCATGCGCAGCGAGAAGATGCCCGAGTAGTTTCGGCGCAGGTAGATGAACACGAACTCCAGAAGACCGATCAGGACGAGGACGCCGGTCAGCTGGACCAGCTGGCCGAGATGGTGATGGGTGACCGGCCCATCGATGATGAACTGGATGATCTTCGGGATCGACGCGGCCGCGGCGAGGCTTCCGAGCTGCGCCAGTCCGAAGACGACGACGAGCCCGGAGTACGGCCGCAGATACGGTAGATAGCGCCTCAGCGCTCGCAAGCCCAAGAGATGAAACCCTTCGCGCTCTGTTTTTAGGGCGCACGGAACTAATGGATGGCGGGGGCCGACTAGTTTACCGCGCGATCCCCCTCTCCCCGAAAGGGTGAGGGCAAGGGTGAGGGGCCCTAGAGCAGCACTTACTGCTGTTCGGCAGCCAGATCCCGCATCGAGATCATGCCGATCACCTGGCCTTTCTCCAGTACAGGCAGGTGACGGAAGCCGTTGTCGAGCATCAGTTTCATTGCATCGTCAACGTCGGCGTCAGGGCTCACCGTCTTCGGGTCGCGAGTCATCCACGATGAGATCTCGTGCGTTGGCGCGTCGTGCGATTGCGAGATCGCCCTCACGGTGTCGCGCTCCGTGAAGATGCCGATCAGCCGGCCGCCTTCCATGATCAGGGCCGACCCGATCCTGTTTTGCGCCATCAGCGAGAGCGCTTCGCCCACTGTGGTGGACGGGTCCACGGAGTAGAGCGTCTTCTTCATGACCTCGCGGACTGTGGCCACCACTCCGATTCTATGCCGGTGAGGGAAAGCTGGCCAGCACCGCCGTGGCTGCAACCACCAGCGCGGCCAGAGCCGCCTCGACCCGAGCCACCGGCAACCCGCGCCTCCATGCCAGCGACGAGAGCACGAGCATGATCCCGACTCCCACCGTCTTCAACAGGAGCACCACCCCGTAAGGCGTGCTCCAGAGGTCGCTGAACCCGTGGAGCTGCTCCGTCGCCCTCAGCACCCCGGTCAGCGCGGTCACGGCGAACGCGATCACTGCTACCCCCGCGAAGCGATCCAGCAGCGCTCGCGCTTCGGCGCCGCGCCACCCATCGGGTGGCCGCAGGCTGGCCAGCGCGAGGATTCCACCCGCCCACATTCCCGCGGACAGGACGTGCAGCCCGTCCACAAATACGGCCCCAGCCGGCGGCTCGACGGCTGCCGCGTGGCCGGCGAACGGAAGCAGGACCGCGGCGAGCGCCGCCGCCGGAGCGACGAACGAAATGCCGCGGACGCAGAAGACAAAGGCCAGGCCCTCCGCCCCGACTCGAACAAGGCTGTCCCAGCTCGGCACCGACCGCGCGCCGAAACCTTGAACCGTGACCACGGCCAGGCCCCCCACGAAGGCGACCCCCAACGCCACGTGCATCGGTGGATGCGCCCAATGAATCGGGGGACTGTTGGAGGCGAGGCGCCGGATGACGAGCGAGCCCAGACCACCGAGCAGGCCGATGTACTCGATCCAGTGGAGCAGCGCCAGTACGAAGTCGGGACTACCGCTCAAGACGCGGAGGCGATTGTTCCCCCGCCGAGGACGCGGGTCCCGGCGTACAGCACAGCGGCCTGGCCGGGGGCCGCGCCGAGAAACGGCTCGTCCAGTGTCAGCCGTCCCGCGCTGTACACGCCGGGAATCGGCGCCGCGTGGTAGCGAAGCCTCGCTTCGCACCTCACCGGTTCCGCCACCGACCCGTCCACAAACGTCATGTCTCGCAGCTCGACCTCATGCACGGCGAGCTGCTCCTTGCGCCCGACGACCAACTTGTTGCCCGGCGCGTCCACGCGCAGCACGTACCACGGGCCGGCCTCGGCCAGGTCACCGAAACCACTGCGCTGTCCCACCGTGTATAGCGCAGTGCCGCGATGCGAGCCGAGCTCTCGCCCATCCGAATCGACCACGGCTCCGGCTCGGACCGGAAGCCGCTCCGCCAGATAGCGCGACGTCTCTCCTCGCGGGATGAAGCAGATCTCCTGGCTCTCGGCCTTGTTCGCGACCGGCAGAGCGAACTCTCTCGCGTGCTCGCGCACTTCGCTCTTCGTCATGCCCCCGAGCGGGAACAGGATGCGCCCGAGTCGCTCGCGGTCCAGGTGATAGAGCATGTACGACTGGTCCTTGGCGTCATCCACAGCCGTGTGCAGCTCATTCCCGTTGACGATGCGCGCGTAGTGACCGGTCGCCAGGCGGTCGAAGCCGAGCTCGAGCACCCTCCCGAGCATCAGGTCGAAGCGCACGAAGGCATTGCACCGCACGCAGGGGTTGGGCGTCCGGCCCTCGAGGTAGTCACGGTGAAAGGGCTCGATCACCCGCTCCCCGAATTCCTTCTCCAGGTTCCAGCAGTAATAAGGAATGCCGAGCAAAGACGCAACCCGCCGGGCATCTTCCACAGCATTCAGCGAGCAGCACCCTCCGTGCTTCGCCGACTCCGCCATGTCATCGCGCGGCCACTGCTGAAGCGTGACCCCGACCACTTCATGACCCTGCGCCTGCAGCAGCGCTGCCGCCACAGAGGAATCCACGCCGCCCGACATCGCAACCGCGACTCTCATCGCACCGAAATTACCATGTCCTATCGACGCGCCTCGATGATGTGCCGCGCGACGATCTCCGCATCCTCGGCCGCGCCGTAGAGGATCGACGACTTCGCCTTGCGCAAAAAGTGCACACCCATGAAGTACAGGCCCGGCACGCTGGTGCGTCCGTCAATCTGCATCGGAAAGCCCATGCCGTCGAAGACCGGAAACTTCACCCACCCGTAGTTCGGGCGGTAGCCGCTCGTCCAGATCACCGTCCCGATCCCTTCTGCGGCAACGTCGAGCTCACTCCGAGTCTTGATCCGGAAAGGAGTTGGCGGTTCAAACGGCGGCGGGGTCAGCCCGTTGGCGGCACAGTAGGCCGCGCTGCCCTTCATCAAGTCCGCCAGCCGCGCATCGCCGAAGTCGACGCTTGCCGCCAGGTCATCAGCGAACTGGATGCGCCCATCGTCCGCTCCCACGAAACGGCCCAGTAGCTGGACGCCCTGGGCATGCAGCGTGCGGTAGTGGAGGTCGCGCCCGCCACCGTGACCGGTCGCCTGCCAGTTCCCCAACAAGCGCGCAGCCGGCGACGGCAGCTTGTCGATAGTGCGATCGAGGAAGCCGGTCTGGACTGCCCACCACATGAAATCCCGGTCGCCAATGCGCCGCGGCGTCCATTGACACCGGCCGCAAGCGAGGAACACCTTCCTGCCCGACTCGTGCAGCTCCTCCGCCAGCTGGCACCCGGTCTGACCGCTGCCGACTATCACGACACCGCCAGGCGGAAGCGCGCCGGGGTTGCTGTACTCCTCGGCGAAGATCTGCTTTACCCCTTGAGGTATCCCCTCCGCGCCCGAAGGTCGGTGAGCGCGCTGGAAAGCGCCGGTCGCCACCACAACGGTCCGGGCCCGCAGCTCTCCGGACGGCATCGACACGAGAAACCCGCCGTTGTCGACCTCGAGCGTCGTGACCTGGCAGTTGGTCTCGACCGGAGCGTCGAAAGAGTCCGCCCAAGCCTGGAAGTAGTCGATGAGCTCCGCCAGCGACATGTACCCATCAGGCTTCGGCCCCGCGTATTTAGCGCCCGGGAGCTCGACGCTCCAGTTGGGCGTGACGAGGCAGAAAGAGTCCCAGCGCCGCGTGCGCCACGTCTCAGCGACACTGCCGGCTTCGAGCACGACGTGGTCGACGCCCGCATCTTTGAGGAACCAGCTTGTCGCGAGCCCGGCCTGCCCTCCGCCGATGATCGCCACGTCCACGCTCCGCTGCATCTCGGCGGCAATCTTAGTCTCGGGCTAAGCTGCGACCCGGTGAAGCTCAGCGATGTCCAGGCGGGCCGCATCGGCGAGTACATGCTCACCGTCTACGCGATGCTCACCACCGGCGGCGAGCTTGTGCCATTTCAAGTCGACGCCGACGACGACCACCGCGACCTGGTCGTTGCCGTCAAGGGCAAGAACGCATTCGTCTCCCTGCAGGCCAAGGCCTGCTTCTCGCTTGGGGCCTCGGGTTTCGTGCAGTCGAACGCCACCTACGCCGTCAACTCGATCCCCGACGACCCTGCATGGATCTACGTGATAGTGCTCATCCTCGACCTCGCGCCGGTCGTCTGGTGGCTCGTGCCCGCGCCGGACTTCAACCGTCTGGCGTCCCAAGCGCCGGCACGTCGCGGTCGCCGAATCGAGCTCCATTTTCGCGCCCACCCGGATAAGAAGGACAAGTTCTCGCCATTCCGGACCGAAACCAAGGAGGTCGGACCGCGCCTGCTCGAGATCATCGCCACACTGCCGCCGGCGACCAAGCCGCTCCCGGGAGCGCGCCTCCTGATGACTACTCGACCAGGTCTCCCTCAGCAGGCTCGACCTTGACTCCCCGCGACTCGAGGTAGGCCACTCCCCGATCGAGCTCATCGGGCTCTCCCGTGATCTCGAGCAGCACCCATCCCTGGTCGCGCGTCACGTCGGCGCGGCGGATGTTGGTCACCAGGGCGAACTGCTTGCCGAGCTGGTAGATCACCGGCTCCTTCACCATGGCGGTGCCGAAGATCAGCTTCAGCCTCCTTCTCCCCATAAGCGGGAGTTTAAGGTCGGAAGGCGCCCCCGGCGACGGCAGGGACTATCGAGATCTCGTCTTTTTCGTGGACCTTGGCCGCCAGCCCCTCTCCGAGGCGGACGTCCTCGTCGTTCAGGTACACGTTGACGAACTGACGAAGCTCGCCCCTCTCGTCGAGCAGGCGGTCGCGGAATCCCGGATAGCGCGCGTCCAGGGCGGCGATCGCCGTCGCGAGGTCGCTCGCTTGCACGTCAACGGTGTTCTGGCCGTCGGAGAGACGGCGCAACGGGCCCGGGATGCGGAATTGCGGCACTTCTTAGATTTTCACCTGTTCGCGAAACGACTTTAGCGTGGGTTCTATTTCCACGCGGTGGGCGTGGCCGTTCGAGGAAGCTATCACGTCGGCGGTTTTGAGGCCGTGCCCGGTCACATAGGCGACCACCACCTCGTCCCCTTGCCAACGCCCTGCCTTGGCGAGCTTCGCCAGCACCCCGATCGTCACGCCTCCCGCCGTCTCGGTGAAGATGCCCTCGGTCCGAGCCAGCAGGCGGATCGCGTCGACTATCTCCTCTTCAGTCACGGCTTCGACCACGCCACCCGTCTCGAGCGCGATCCGGTTGACGTACATCCCGTCGGACGGGTTGCCGATAGCGATCGAGCGGGCGATGGTGTCCGGCTTGACCGGAAGCACCCGCTCCGGAGTGTCCGAATGGAATGCGTTGTAGACGGGGGAGCAGCCGAGCGCCTGCGCGCCGGTGTACTTGGGCACGCGGTCTTCTTTGACCAGCCCGTATTCGATCAGCTCCCTTGCCGCCTGGCGGTGCCTGACGAACTGGCAGCCGCTCGCGATCGGGATGATGATCTCGTCCGGCAGCTTCCAGCCGAGCTGCTCAGCCGTCTCGAAGGTCAGCGTCTTGGACCCCTCTGCGTAGAACGGCCTGATGTTGATGTTGCAGAACGCCCACGGGGTCGACTCGACGAGCTGGCTGCACAGCCGGTTGACCTCGTCGTAGTTGCCCCGAACCGCCACCACGTTCGGATCGAAGACGCCGATGCTGACGAGCTTCGCGGGCTCGAGGTCGACCGGGATGAACACGTAGCACTCGAGGCCGGCCCTCGCCGCATACGCCGCCACCGAGTTGGCCAGGTTGCCCGTGGACGCGCACGCGATGGTTTCGAAACCATTCGCCCGCGCCCAGCTGATGGCTACCGACACCACCCGGTCCTTGAAGGAGTTCGTCGGGTTCATGCTGTCGTTCTTCAGGTACAGGTTTTTCAGCCCTAGCTCCGCCCCGAGCCGGTCCGCCTTGACGAGCGGCGTGAAGCCCTCGCCAAGCGTGACCACCGGCGTCGACTCCTCGATCGGCAGCAGGTCGCGATACCGCCACATCGACTTCGGGCCCTGCTCGATCCGCTGCCGGCTGACGACCTTCTTCAGCGCGGCCTGGTCGTAGACCACGTCGAGAGGCCCAAAGCACATCTCACAGACGTGCGTCGCCTGCAGCTCGAACTCCGCGCCGCACTCGCGGCAACGCATCCCAAGGAGCTTGGACACGCGTGTCAGTTTAGGACGGTCCCCGCGCCGGAGGGCCAAAGGCCCCAGTCGGCGAGATCTTCCGGATCCGGGATTTCCTTGACGCGCAAGACCTTGATCTTGTCCTCGGCGCACGGGAAACCCCGCTCCCAACTCTCGTCGAGGCGGTTCCAGAACACCTCATACGCATCCTCGATTTCCCACGGGCCTTGACACCCACGAAATAGCGGGTGCTCAGCGTCTATCCGATCGGTGCGCGGTCCTGCGACGACCTCGCCCGTCTGCGGATCTAATGCAACAGCCGTTACGTCGTACTTCATTGGCGTCCTCCAGGTGTCGAAATTCCTTCCCAGCCGTCCGGTCCGCGCGGGGGAGGACCGAAACTCACCGTCGGCGGGATCGTCAGCACCCGCCCGCCGTCGTCATGAACGATCTGCCAGTTGCCCTCGTGCACCATCCAGTGATGCCTGTAACAAAGCAGGGCCATGTTTGGCAGGTCGCCACCGCCCCCGTGAAGCCAGTGCACGAGGTGGTGCCCCTGGGTCCAGCTCGCTGGACGCTCACATCCCGGCCACACGCAGTGCATGTCTCTCGCATTGAGCGCCTTGCGGGTCGGGCCAGAGATCACCCGCTTGGCCCGGCCGACGTCGATGACCATGGAATCCGAGTTGAGCAGGATGCGCGTGACCGAGCTGTCACAGGCCATCCTCTCGACAGTCTTGGAGGAGATCGGGACCGAGAACTCCATATCCGCCGCCGGCGCGCCGGGCAGGCCGAGCAATGTCTCCAGTGAGGCAGTGACATTGAGGTGAGTTCGCTGGGACCCTTGCTGTGGAAGCGCGCCCGAGTCCAATGCGTGCATAGAGAGATCGACGAGCGCGTCGGCCATCCGGCGCTCCCGATCGCGATCATCGTGCGCGCCCATCCTCCGGGCGAGTGGCTCGAGCGCGGTGCGTACCACAGCGCCGCCTTCAGGGTCGAGGCGTCCATTCAGCAGGATCCAGCCGTCCTCCCATGTACTGATCGACAGCTGGCGGTTGTGCACCATCTCGGCCTGCTCCGCCTCAAACCTCTTGGGGTCGGCCGCGTGACGGTAGTGGTGGCAGATGTAGTGAAACTTGCCCGGCGAGTTCTCCACCGCCTTGGCCAGCAGCGGCGCCTCATCGAACCTGGTCCCAACCGTATTGGCCGTCCTCGTCATGGTGACGACGTGGGCAAAGCCGATCCGGCCTTCCGCCGTCGCCTTCACGCTTTCCGGGAGCCGGTTCATGGTTTCGCCCACCGCGACGACGTTGGCCGCGGCGCCGCTCGTCATGTGGCAGTTGAACCTGATCCAGTCGATAGCACTGACGAAACCCTCGTCGTCCCAGGTCTCGCCGGCGGCAAAGCGCGCCGCGAGTCGAGCGATGCGCAAATCCCGCAAGTCCCTTTCATGGCATTCCCGGATGAGCTCGTCGCGCACCTCGGCGTCAGTCATGTCGGTTATTTGCATGTCGGCTATTTGCACGCCGGTTATTTGCACGTCGGTTACTTGCATGAAAGCGATTGTGCCGAACATTCGTTTGGAGATCAACCCAGCCTGTTAACGCGTACTGCAAACCCGGCCCGCGGTTTCGTAGACGTATGCCCGCAGCATCAGCGCCCCGCTTCAGCAACCTTTTAGCTTCCGCCCGTAGGGTCAAAAGGGCATGAGGTTCGTCGCTCTCGTGATCTCCCTGTGCCTGCTCGCCGCATGCGGACCCCAGGCCACGGCGCACGCCCCGGCCAAGCCCAGCCCTAGTCCCAGCCCAACGACCTCAGCGAAGGCCCCTGCACCCGCATCCCACGTTTTCGTCATCGTCATGGAGAACCGCAGCTACAGCCAGGTCATCGACAGCCCCTACATCTCGCAACTCGCCGCCAGGTACGCAGTCGCGACCAACTACCACAGCGTTTCGACGCCGAGCCTGCCGAATTACCTCGCGCTCACCTCAGGCGACACCTACGACATTCGCGACAACGACTTCCACAAACTTCCCGCCGGCGGTCTCGGCGCGCAGCTCACGGACGCGGGCATCGAGTGGCGCGCCTACATGGAAGGCATGACGCGCGGCTGCTATGACGCCACGCCCCTCTATGCCTTGAAACACAATCCATTCGCCTACTACGGAGCCACATGCCCGCCCCAGGTCGTTCCCTTCACGACCTTCGCAAGCGACATGTCCGGCACCGTCCCCCGCTTCGTCTGGATCACCCCGGACATGTGCCATGACGGCCACGACTGCTCGACCGCCGTCGCCGATGACTGGCTCGCCCAGACCGTCCCGACCATCCTGGCCTCAGATGCGTGGAAGCAGAATGGTCTCCTCGTCATCACGTGGGACGAGGGCTCAGGCGACGACAACGTACTGACCATGTTCATCCGCCCGAACTCCACCCCGCGCACAAGCGACAAGCCCTACGACCACTACTCCCTGCTGGCCACCATCGAGGATCAGTTCCAAGTGCCCCGTCTGGGCAAGGCCGCCCAGGCCACCCCCATGACCGACCTGCTCCGCTAGCGGCGGACGTTCACCGCGCCCACGGTCTGCTTCCACTTCGTGATCGACTCGAGAAACTCGAGGTCGACGTCGACCCCCAGGCCCGGCCCGCTCGGCACGTCCAGCCGGCCGTCGCGCAGCACGAACGGCGCGGTGATGTCGCGCAGGTAGTAGCGATCCGAGGCTGACGTGTCGCCCGGCAGGGTGAAGTTCTGCATCGCCGCCATCGCCACGTTGCCCGCCCGCCCGATCCCGGTCTCGAGCATCCCGCCCATCCAGACGGGCACACGGTTCGCCGCGCACACGTCGTGGATGCGGCGCGCCTCCAGGTAGCCGCCGACCCGGCCGGGCTTGATGTTGATGATCCTGCACGCGCCAAGCCGGATCGCATCGGCGGCGACGCCGGCCGAGACTATCGACTCGTCGAGACAGATCGGTGTGCGGACGACCGCCGCAAGGTCGGTGTGAGCGAGGATCTCTTCTTCGGGCAGCGGCTGCTCGATCAGCAGTAGCCCAAATTCGTCCAGCTGGGCCAGGTGCGGACCATCAGTCGCCTTGTAGGCGGTGTTGGCGTCGACCTGCAAGGGCACATCGCCGAATCGCTCGCGGACCGCTCGCACCGGCTCCACGTCCCAACCCGGCTTGATCTTCAACTTGATTCGCCGGTAACCCTGGTCGAGATACCCGCCGACGGTTTTCAGCAGCTCGGGGATCGATCTATGAATGCCGACTGAGACACCGCAGTCCACCGCGGTGCGCACCGCGCCGAAATATTTCCCGAACGAATCGCCGCGCGCGCGAAGCTGCGCGTCGAGGATCGCCATCTCGATCGCGGCCTTCGCCATGTTGTGGCCGTGCACCGGCCGCAGCAGCCCGGCCACGTGCTCGGCTTCGAGGGCCGCCTGGTCCAGCAGGCGCGGAAGCAGGTGGTGGATCAACACGTGCTGCGCGCCCTCGACGTACTCCGGCGAGTAAACCGGCTCTTCCATGGCCACGCATTCGCCCCAGCCGTCGCCGTCCGAAGTGACCGCCTTCACGAGCAAGATGTCACGCGCGGTCTGCACTCCAAACGATGTCTCGAACGGCGCCACCAGCGTCATTCGGATGCGCCGCAGCTCGACGGATTCCAGCTTCATACGCCCACTCCTTCCGCCAGCCGGTCGTAAACCATCTGCGACCACGATTCCATACCCAGGTAGTAGATGCGCATCTCTTCGAGCGTCAGCAGCTCACCCGCCAGCTTGTCAGTCTCGCGAATCGAGATGTTCGGCGAGTCGCCGTCGACGAGGAACACCACACCGAGATGCACTTTCGACACCGGCGAGGAGTCGTCGTTCAGCAGCCCGATCAGCTGCGCCTCGAAGCGCCCGTCGTACACCACCTCTTCGCTCCATTCTCTCTTCAGCCCATCGAGGATCGGGTCACCCGCATCGAGGTCTCCAGGATTGATGTGACCCCCGATGCCGAGCGAGTACTGCTTGCGCAGCCGTTTCTCTGACGAGGCTCGCAGGCGGTGCGTGAGGAAGTAGTGAGGATCGTGGCGGAACACGACGTACGGAATGATCTGCTGGTACGCAGGGTCGTTCTCGACCGCGTCGCGCGCCATAAAAAAGTGATGCTCGCGAATCACCGCCTGGTGACGGTCGAGGTCCTTGCTCACGAATCCATGCCACGCGCCGTCGGGAAACATGTCCTCCCGCTTCACGCAAAGCACTTTCTCCGACGTCATAGCATCCGGATCAGGCCGCGCCCGAAGACCGCTACCAGCTCGGCAGTGCGATCGACGTCTTCCTCGCGAACGGTTAAGAAATACACCCAGGCTGCGCGTTCGGTGGCGGTGGTGATCATGGTGCGCGCCGAATCCGCGCTCGGGTTGCCGCACGGTCCCTCGGCGTCGGCCACGCAGATGCGGCCCGCCACGTTGACGTGCTCTTTTCCAATTCCCGTATATCCCTCGCCCTCAGCGCCGAGCCTGATCACGAGCTCGTCGCCCTTGACCTTGTCGAGATCGTACAAACCCACCGGCACCTGCAGCTGCACCGACATCGCGTTGGCCACGTCGACCAGCGAGTTGATCCGGGGCATTGGCTCGCCCTTCTTCAGGCGACGCAGCAACGCTTCCGACGACGGCCGCACTCGCGTCGGGTCGAGGCCGAACCGCCGGTAGAGGTCGCGGGCGCGGCCCACCCCAGCGGCCTCTTTCGACTTGGCCACCTGTATCGTCCGAGCGACCTCGAGCTCGAAGTCCTCACGGGGAGGCGTGACCTCGAGCTCGTAAAGCTCGAAGGCGACCGGCTCGACGTCGATCTCGGTTCGAACTTTCAGCACAGGTACTCAAGATGGTCGAAGAAGTCGGGGTACGAGATCGCCACGCACTCCGCGCCTTCGATCTCCGTCTTGCCGTCCGCCATCAGCCCCGCCACCGCGAGCGCCATGGCGACGCGGTGATCGTCATAAGACTTGACCCGCGCGCCTTCGAGCTGGCGCGGGCCAACGATCATCCATCCGTCGTGGACAGCGGTGATGTCCGCTCCCATCGCCGCGAGGCCCTCCGCCATCGCGTCGATGCGATTGGTCTCCTTCACACGAAGCTCACTGGCCCCTGAGATCACGCTCCGGCCCGGCATCTGCGTCGCCGCGACGGCCAGCACGGGCAGCTCGTCGATCATCTCCGCGGCCAAACCGGCATTGACCTGAATCGACCCCAATCCCGCCGCCGGCGTCACCTCGAGGTCGGCCACGGGCTCGCCGCCAACGTTGCGCGGATTGGATTCCGCAACCCTGAAGCCCGCGGCGCGGAGCAGCGCGACGTACGCGGTCCGTGTCGGATTCACCCCGACGACGGGCATTCGCAAGCGCGAACCCGGGACCAGCCCGCCCGCCACGATCCAGAATGCGGCGGCGCTTATGTCGCCGGGAACGTCGATGTCCAGCGGGTCCAGATGGTCGGCGGGCTCGACCCGGACCACCAGTCCGTCGACCTCGACGGTCGCGCCCATCGCCCGCAGCATGAGCTCGGTGTGGTCGCGGGTCTTGACCCACTCGGTGACCGATGTGGGGCCGTGCGCGAACAGCCCGGCCATGAGGATCGCCGACTTCACCTGCGCGCTGGGTATTTGCATTGCGTAGCTGATGCCGTGCAGAGGCGTCTTGCCTCCCACCCGCAGCGGTGGCCAGCTCGCCTGAGCATCCATCTCGCGAAGCGGGGCGACGACGCGAGTCATCGGCCTGCGCGACAGGGACTCGTCACCGATCAGCTCGCTCTCGAAGTCCTGGGCGGCAAGGACTCCGGAGAGCATGCGCATGGTCGTGCCGGAGTTGCCACAGTCGAGTGGACCCGCCGCTCGGCGCAGGCCGCGCAGGCCGCGGCCTTCGAGCGTCACTCCGTCGAACGCAGCCCCAAGCGCCTGCATGCATCGGACCGTCGAATGCACATCCTCGCCCGCCGACAGGCCGCGCAGGTGGCTCTTGCCATTGGCGATGGACCCGAGGATGAGCGCGCGATGCGAGATCGACTTGTCGCCGGGAAGTCTCACCTCGCCATCCAACCGCCGTGCTCGCCTGACTGTCGCGATCACTCCTTCGCCCACCGCTCCCGAACCGCCTGCGCCTCCTCGAACAGCTCCACCAGCCGCGGATCGTCAGCCTCCAGATGCCGGCGCAACCGCGCCAGCTCCGCTGCCACCGCGTCGAGCTGCTCGATCAGGTGCGCCCGGTTCGTCTTGGCCACCCCCGCGTACAGAGTCGGATCTCCGGCAGCCAGCCGGCTCATGTCGCGAAACCCGCCCGCCGCCAGCCGCGAAGCCTCCGGCCAGTCCTTACGCCGGGACAGCGCGAGCACGTAGCCCACCGACACCAGAAACGCGGCATGGCTCACCCCCGCCACCAGGCGGTCATGGGTCTCGGCGTCCAGCACTATCGGATGCGCGCCCACCGCCTGGATCAGGTCGAAGAGCACCGGCTCCTCGCGCGTCAGGACCCACGGCGCGCCTTTGAACAGCGAAGCGTCCGCCGCGTCGATCCCCGCCTTCTCCTTCCCGCACATCGGATGCCCGCCCACCAGGTCGATCCCGGCCGGCTGCGCCCACTCCATTACGCTGACCTTCGTGCTTGCCATGTCGGTTACGACCTTGCCACCCATACGCCCGGACAGCTGCGCGAACACATCTCGCATGGCCTTGATCGGCGCGCCGATGACGACCACGTCGGCCATGTCGGCGACGCTCGTGTCGGCGCTCGCGCTAGCGACGATGCCACGGTCCAGCGCCTTACGCAGCGTGCGGGGATCGGTGTCGCTGCCCACCACCACCACGTCTGGTCGCGCATCTTTCAGCGCCAGGGCGAATGAGGACCCCATGAGGCCGAGACCAACCACCGCGACTGTAGTCACGGCCTTAGTGCCCCGACACTCAGGCCAGTTGCTTCGCCATCGCACCCAACAAGCGCCGCAGGTCCGTCATCAGCCGGTCGAAGGCGGCGAAGTCGAGCGACTGCGCGCCGTCGGACAGCGCCTGGTTGGGCGTCGGGTGCACCTCCACGATCAGGCCGTGAGCGCCCGCCGCGACCGCGGCCAGCGACATCGGCCCGACCAGCGACCACCGCCCCGTCGCCTGCGAGGGGTCGACGATGATCGGAAGGTGCGAAAGCTCGCGAGCGAGCGGCACAGCGTTGAGGTCGAGAGTGAACCGCGTCGCGGTCTCGAACGTCCGGATGCCGCGCTCACACAGGATCACGTCGCGGTTGCCCATCGACAGGATGTACTCCGCGGCGAGCAGCCACTCCTCGATGGTCGACGACATGCCTCGCTTCAGCAGCACCGGCTTGCCCGAGCGTCCCGCCTCCTGCAGCAGCGCGTAGTTCTGCATGTTGCGAGTGCCAAGCTGCAGGATGTCCGCGTATCGCGCGACCAGCTCCACATCGCCGGGAGCCACGACCTCGGTCACCACCTTCAGCCCCGTCTCGTCGCGCGCCAGCGCCATCATCTTTAGCGCCGCCTCGCCCAGTCCCTGGAATGAGTACGGCGACGTGCGCGGCTTGAACGCGCCGCCTCGCAGCACCTTGGCGCCCTGCTTGGCGACGTGGCGGGCCGTCTCGAGGAGCATCTCCTCACCCTCGACTGAGCATGGTCCGGCCATCATCACGACCTCGTCGCCCCCGATCTTCACGCCGCCGACGTCGACGACCGTGTTGACAGGACGGAACTCGCGGCTCGCGAGCTTGAACGGCTTGGTGATCTGGATGATCTCGTGGATGCCGCCGAGGTGCGAGAAGGCTTCCTTGAACGCGTAGGCGTTGCCGCCGATCACGCCGACGAGCGTCCGGTCCTCGCCACGGGACAGCTCGGTCTTGAGACCGATCTCGTGTACGCGGTCGACGACCGCCTTGATCTCTCCTTCGGTTGCGGCGTGGGCCATGACGATGATCACGGAGTAAGCATCCCCCTCAGGTGTTCCAGGTCGGCCTTGATCGCCTGCGCCCCTCGCATGTATGCGAAACGCATCGCCGACTGCGGCCGCGGCGTGTTGTACAGCAGCATCACGCGAACGCACATCGGCACGCCGCGAGGGTTTGGCAGTCCCACGTCCATGTCGTGCCCGCACAAAAGCGGCACGTCCAGCCAGCCGATCCTGCGCGCCGCGAAGGCCGGGTATTCGGCAGTCAGGTCACGCGTGGTGGTGAAGTAGGCAAAGCAGATGTCGGCAGTGTCGAGGTTGTTGAGGAAGACCAGCTCCCGAAGCAGCTCCTCCGTCGCCTCGGTGATGGCCTCCGCCGTGTTCTCCTCCGCGGTAGTCGCGCCGCGGATCCCTCTTACCGGCACGCCCGTAACAACTCCTTGATCAACACAACTGGGTCGCCGCCCTTATCGATCTCGCTCACCACGGCACTGCCCACGGCGGCAGCGTCCGCGTTGCCCCGCAGCGCCTTCATGTGCTCGGGGCGCGAGATGCCGAAGCCGGCGGCGATCGGCAGCTTCGTATGCTTCCGAACTTTCTCGAACAGCTCCTTCATTCCCTCGGGCAGCTCTTTTCTAGCGCCGGTGATCCCGGTCACCGTCACGCAGTACACGAACCCGCTCGAGCGGTCGCAGATCGACTCCATCCGAGACTCGGCGGTGGTCGGGGCGACCATGAATATCGTGTCCAGCGAAGCAGCGCGAAGCCACCCGGCCACCGGCTCCGACTCTTCGACGGGAAGGTCCGGGATGATCACGCCGGCCACTCCCGACTGCGCGGCCGAAGCGGCGAAACGTCTGGGGTCATAGGCCAGGATCGGGTTGATGTAGGTCATCAGGACGACAGGCACTCCCTCGCTTGCGATCGCGCCCGCGACCTCGAGCGCCGCGCCGACGGTCATGCCCGCTTCGAGCGCGACCTGTCCCGCGTGCTGGATCACTGGACCGTCGGCGAGCGGGTCGGAGAAGGGGATGCCGATCTCGAGCGCGGCGATGCCCGAATTCGCGAGCCTCTTCCCCACCTCGATCGACTTCTTCTTGTTCGGGTGGCCGGCCATCATGTATGCGATCAGCTTCAGGTCGCCGTCGGCGCGAACTGCTAGTTCCAGGCGATGAGTTGTCTCAGACACCATCGACCGAATCCATGTCCTTGTCGCCGCGGCCCGACAGGCAGACCAGCAGCCTTCCGCCCGGCCCCATCTCGCGCGCCAGCTCGCCCGCCTGATGCAGGGCGTGCGATGGCTCGAGCGCCGGCATGATGCCCTCGAGTCGCGTGCACAGCTTGAACGCCGCCAGAGCGTCCGCATCTGAGACAGCGAGGTACTCGACCCGTTCCAGGTCGCGAAGAAAAGAATGCTCTGGACCGACGCCTGGGTAGTCCAGCCCGGCCGAGATCGAATGGGTCGGCAGCACCTGGCCATCGAGGTCCTGCAGCAAATACGAGTAGCTGCCGTGCAGCACGCCCGGCCGCCCGCCCACCAGCGAGGCCGCGTGCATCCCGCTAGCCACTCCCTTGCCCGCCGCCTCCACGCCCACCAGCACAACGTCCTTGTCATCCAGGAATGCGGTGAACATGCCTATCGCGTTGGACCCCCCGCCCACGCAGGCGATCACAACGTCCGGCAGCTTGCCGTCGACCGCGAGGTACTGCTCGCGCGCCTCGTCGCCGATCACCCGCTGCAGGTCTCTCACCATCTCCGGATAGGGATGAGGTCCGACGACCGAGCCGATGATGTAATGCGTCGTCCGCACGTTGGTGACCCAGTCGCGGATCGCCTCTGAGGTCGCGTCCTTCAATGTCTTCGTGCCGCTGGTCACCTCGACGACCTCGGCGCCCAGCATCTTCATCCGCCGCACGTTCATCGACTGCCGGCGCATGTCCTCGGTGCCCATGTACACGACGCACTCGAGACCGAACCTCGCGGCCACCGTCGCGGTGGCCACGCCATGCTGGCCCGCCCCGGTCTCCGCGATGACGCGCTTCTTGCCCATCCTCAGGGCGAGCAGCGCCTGGCCGACCGCGTTGTTCAGCTTGTGCGCGCCGGTGTGACACAGGTCCTCGCGCTTGAGATGGATGTGGGCGCCGCCGAAGTGCTCGCTCAGGCGGGTCGCCGCGTAAAGAGGTGTCGGCCGGCCGACGAACGCGTGCCGGTGGCCGGCCAGCTCGAGCTGGAACTGCGGGTCGGCCTTGGCCTCGTGCCACATCCCCTCCAGCTCTTCCAGCGCACTCATCAGCGTCTCGGGCACGTACTGGCCCCCGTAGGGGCCGAAGCGTCCGTCGACGGGGTGGGTCTGGGAGGCGCGTTGCATCAAGCAAGCCCCTCGGCAAGGCGCACTGCACGCAGGAACGCTCGAACTCTGTCCGGGTCCTTGACCCCGATCGAGGACTCGACTCCACTCGACACGTCAACTCCATAAGGCTTGAAACCGCTCACGACTGTGCCCACGTTACCCGGTTCAAGACCGCCGGCGATGAACACCCTCCGGCTGGAAATCAGCGGACGGGCCAGCTCCCAGTCCCAGGTCCGGCCTGTTCCGCCTCGCTGGTCGGCCGACCACGAGTCGAGCATCACCAGGTCGGGCCAGGCCTCTGCGCTTGGGATCATGCCGTCCTTCACTTTCAACACCTTGATCGCTGGTGTGCCGGCATCAAACCCGGGCGGTTCCGAGCCATGCAGCTGCAAGAGGTCCAGCCCGACGAACTCGGCGATCTGCCGAACCTCGTCCTCCGACTGGTCGATGAAGACCCCGACGATCTTCGGCTGGACGGCCAGCCCGTCGACTATCGCCTTCGCCGCCTCAGGCGAGATGTGCCGTGGCGACGAACAGAAGTGAAAGCCGATCAGGTCGGCGCCGGCCTCGACAGCCAGCCGAGCACCGGCCGCGTCGCGGATGCCGCAGATCTTCACCCTGACCATGTGGTCAGCTCCTTGATCTTCGCCGCCGGGTCTTCGGCCCGCATCAGGACCTCGCCCACCAGGATGGCATTCGCGCCGGCCTCGTACACCCTTCGCGCGGCGTCCGCGTCATGAATGCCGCTCTCGGCCACGACGATGACGTCCTCCGGGATCAATTTCCGCAGCCGTTCGGTCAGGCTGAGGTCGATCTCGAACGTACGCAGGTCCCGGTGGTTGACGCCGACCAGCGTGGCGCCGACCTCCAGGGCCAGATGCGTCTCCGCCTCGTCGTGGACCTCGACCAGCGCCCCAAGCCCGCGGCTTCGGGCGACCGCCAGCAGCTCGGCGAGGTGCGTGCGGTCAAGCGCCGCCACGATGAGCAGCACCGCGTCCGCCCCCGCCGCCCTGGCCTCCGCGATCTCATACGGGTCCGTGACGAAGTCCTTGCGCAGGATCGGCAGGTCGGTGGCGGCTCGCGCGGCCATGACGTGCTCGGGGCGCCCGCCGAAGCTCGCCATCTGCGTCAGAACGGAGATCGCCGCCGCGCCGCCATCCGTGTAGGCGTGAGCCAGGTCCGCGGGCCGGTAGTCCTCGACGAGCACGCCCATGCTCGGGGTGCGTTGCTTCATCTCGGCGATCACCGACAGGCCTGGGCCGCGCAGCGCGCCGGCGAAATCCTTGGGCGTATACGTCGCGACCGACCGCTCGAACTGGTCTTGCGCGACCAGTGCGCGGCGGCGCTGCAGGTCCTGCCGGGCCTCGATGACCAGGCGGCTGAGCAGATCCTCGTCGCGAGGGACTGTCACTCCTGGGAGATTTTCGCCCAGCGCCGGAGCACGTCGCCCGCGCGGCCCGAATCGATGGCCTCGGCAGCAAGGCCCAGGCCGTCTTTCCAGGTCGCGGCCAGCCCCGCCGCACGCAGCGCCGCCGCCGAGTTCAGCAGCACCACGTCACGCCGCGGCCCGGCCGCACCCGCCAGCACCTCGCGCGCGATGCGCGCGTTCTCCTCCGGACCTCCGCCGCGCATCGAGTCGACCGGCGCAGCAGCCAGACCCAGCTCACGCGGATCCAGCTCATATTCCTTGCGGCTGCCGTCGATCTCGATCACGTGGGACGGCGAGCTGACCGACAGCTCGTCCATGCCATCGCCCGCGTGGAAGACTATGGCGCGCTCGACGCCAAGGCGGATCAGCACGTCGGCCATCTTGGCCGCCATCGTGCCGTCGGCCACGCCCAGCGCCTGGTACCTCGCGCCGGCCGGGTTGCAGAGCGGGCCGAGTACGTTGAAGACGGTGCGGAGCCCGAGCTCGCGCCTTGGCACACCGGCAAACCGAAACGAGGGATGGAAGACGGGCGCGAATAGAAAACCGATGCCTGCCTCTTCGATGCAGCGCGCCACGCCGTCGGGCCCGAGGTCGATCTTCACGCCGAGGGCCTCGAGCACGTCGGCCGATCCGCACATCGAGGAGGCGGCGCGGTTGCCGTGCTTGGCGACTTTCGCGCCACAAGCCGCCGCCACTATCGCGGACAAGGTGGAGATGTTGAACGTCGCGAGGCCGTCGCCGCCAGTCCCGCACGTGTCGAGCAGCGCGCCCTCGACATGGATCGGAGTCGCCACGGCGCGAGCGGCGCGGGCAAAGCCTGTGATCTCGTCCGGCGTCTCGCCCTTCATGCGCAGCGCGACGAGGAAGCCCGCGATCTGGACCGGCGTCGCGTCGCCGCGCATGATCGTCCCGAAGGCGGATGCCGCCTCATCCTCGGTCAGGGCTTCACACCTGACCAACTTCGCAATGGCGTCGATCAAGACTTCTTCTCCGAGCGCCGCACGAAGTTGGCCAGGATCTTCTTGCCTTCTTTCGTCAACACCGACTCCGGATGGAACTGCACCCCGTACGTCGGGTGCTTGACGTGCCTCAGGCCCATCACGGTGCCGTCCGCCGTCCACGCAGTGATCACCAGCTCAGCGGGCACTGAATCTCGCGCGACGATCAGCGAGTGGTAGCGCGTCGCCTCGAACGGGTCGCTCACCCCGGCGAGCACTCCCGAGTTGTCGTGCCGGATCCACGACGTCTTGCCATGTGAGGGCTCATTGCGCACCACGCGGCCGCCGAACACCTGGCCCAGGCACTGATGACCCAGGCACACGCCGAGGATCGGCACCTTCCCGCTCAGCTCGCGGATGGCCTCGTTGGACACGCCGGCGTCATCGGGCGTCCCGGGTCCTGGCGAGATGACGATGCCGCCGAACTCACCCAGCTCCTTCACCGTCACCTCGTCGTTGCGAAACACTCGCGGCTCGACGCCGAGCTCACCGAGGTACTGCACCAGGTTGTAGGTAAACGAGTCGTAGTTGTCGACTACCGCGATCACATCTGCTCCGCCATCTCGATGGCCTTGAACATCGCGCCCGCTTTCTCCAGCGTCTCTTCGAACTCGCGCTCGGGCTGCGAGTCGGCGACGATGCCGGCGCCCGCCTGAACGTAAGCGACCCCGTCGGCGACCACGACTGTGCGCAGCGTGATGGCCATGTCGAGGTTGCCGCCGAAGCTCACGTAACCCAGCGAACCCGCGTACACGCCACGCTGGTCGGGCTCGAGCTCCGCGATCACCTCCATGGCGCGAATCTTCGGCGCGCCCGATACCGTGCCCGCGGGGAATGCCGCGCGCAGCGCATCGAGCGAGGTGCATCCATCACGCAGCTCTCCGCTGACCGTCGAGGAGATGTGCATGACGTGCGAGTAGCGCTCTACCTCCATCAGCCGGTCCACGTTGACGGTGCCGGGACGCGCGACGCGTCCCACGTCGTTGCGGCCGAGGTCGACGAGCATGACGTGCTCGGCGCGCTCCTTAAGGTCGCTGAGCAGCTCCTTCTCGAGCCGTGTGTCCTCGGCGGGATCGGCGCCGCGCCTTCGCGTTCCCGCCAGCGGCCGCGTCTCCACATGCCGGCCCTCGACCTGCACGAGCTTTTCGGGAGACGTGCCCACCACGTGGCGATCACCGCCCAAAGACAGGAAGAACATGTACGGCGACGGGTTGATCGCGCGCAGGCAGCGATACACGTCGAATGGGCTCGCCTCCAGCGGCTTGCGGAAGCGCTGCGACACGACGATCTGGAAGGCGTCGCCGGCGAGGATGTGCTCCTTCGCCGCGTCGACCATCGCGTAGTACTGGCCACGCGTGACGTTCGACTCCCATTTCGCTCCGTCCTTGCCTCGCGCGTACGCGGCCATCTGGTCGGACGCGAGACGCCGCTCCATCTCGTCGATCCGCGCGACGGCGGCTTCGTAGTCCTCACGGTCGGGCCGGTGGATGGTGAGGAGCTTGAGCCGCCGGGTGACGTGGTCGAAGACCGCCAGGTCCTCAGCGCGCAGGAACGCGCTCTCTGGCATCGGCGGCGGCGCGCCCTGCGCCACCGGCAGCCGCTCGAAATGGCGAGCCGTCTCGTAGCCGAGATAGCCGACGGCCCCGCCGTGGAATCGGGGGACGCCTTTCACCGGGGCTGTCGACTCGGCCGCCACCGCTCGCAGCGCGGCCAGCGGGTCGTCGAGGTCGAGCTCGAGCGGCTTCGGCTCCGAGCCGATGAACGAATAGCGGGCGAGGCGCTCGCCGCCCTCCACGCTCTCGAGCAGGAAGCCCGGGGTGCCCGGCGGGCACAGCAGCGTGTAGGCGCGGACTGGGGTGAGCATGTCGGCCAGCACTTCCCGGTACACGGGGATCAGCGCATGGTCTTTGGCCAGGGCCCGGGCTTCCTCCGGGCTAGGCGTAGCTTCTCTCATCTAGCTCCCTCTTTCTAATCTGTTCTGTTCCGCGCAACTCACTCTGGCCGCGCCGGAGGCCAAACCCTACCAGAAATCAATTCACCCCCCCACCGTGTGGGGAGCACGCCGCTTTTGAGGACGTTTTTGGCGGGTGGTCTCATGCGGTGGGCGCAACACCGGCTACCGTCAGCGCCCATCCTCGCGTGCTTTCGTCCTTGCAAAGGCACCGTTGGTGCCAGAAGTGTCG
>Ga0209011_1000127_pt1 | contig 41049 bp, 41 predicted proteins | sample BlaSpr_A8_OM1_M3_FD_187986 | JGI IMG/M metagenome (GOLD analysis project Ga0209011, IMG submission 187986) | Forest soil microbial communities from Thunder Bay, Ontario, Canada - Black Spruce, Ontario site 2_A8_OM1_M3 (SPAdes) (version 2) | ecosystem: Environmental > Terrestrial > Soil > Boreal... | reverse complement strand
GACGCGCTCAGGAGGAGCGCGTGAAAAAGTTTTTCAAGGTCCTTCAGTTCGCGGTTGTTGCCTCTCGGCAGTGGTTCTTGCTTTCAGCAGAACCAGACAGGGTAGTGTTCCGTTTGAATCAACGCTCGCGAAACGACTTTAGCTGTTGAGACCCCTGCAAGTAGACTTCGTTTCCGATTACGCGGTTATCGTCCACTTGCATGAGGCACCGGATTCGGCGAGACACAATGCTGCTTGGCGGTGCAGACACCTGACTACGACAATCAATTCCTTTGACCTGGCCACCCCGTCCCGTTCTATAATCTGCGCATAGATGCGGAATTTGGTAACCCCAGGGTTCCATGACAACCTACTCCGACCGGCAGTCGTGACCGGAGCGTAGCAGGTGGGCAGGCCAGCGTTTCGACCACCCGGAGATTCCGCACCGTTGCCCGGTCATTCGTGAAATTCGTTGCACACTTTGTGCATCTAGCTGGCATCTCATCATGTGGGGCAGAAAGTTAGAAAAGGAGACTTTATGGGAAAGCTCGGTTTCTATGTACTGGCGATTGTGGCTGCTGGTTGCGCTCTCCTGCTTTCTCCGGGCGTTACCCATGCCGACAGCTTGACCGGCTCGGTGGGAATTACCTGGTTGGACCCGAATACGTCCACGATTGCTTTCGCCGGCGCAACTGACACCATCGCAGTCGGCTCCTCTTTATCCTGTCCAGGCACCTCCCCTATCTGCGCACCGTTTTCTGGAATTCCTGGAACTGAAACATTCAGCGTGGGGCTTTCTGCCATTTCTTACATTTTTTCAAACGTTGGTGGTGCTTACGACAACTCTCCAGGTACAACATTTAATGGCTTCGATTTTACTGGACTGACCTTCCTCAGTGGTGGGTCCTTGACCGGCTTCACCCTGACGACGGACATAGCCGGATTGTCCAATTCTGCCGTGACATTTGGCCCGTCGTTCATCGAAATCAATTTGCAAGGGCTTCCGGTGGACGGCCATTTCACGCTCAATCTGACCTCGAGCGGCGCAACCGCAATACCTGAACCATCATCCTTGGTGCTGTTGGCCACCGGCTTGTTTGGCTTGGTTGGTTTCATGGGGAGGAAGGCAATAGCTTAGTCTCTAGTTATCATTTCATCTGCATCGCTCCCCGTTCAGTTCTGACGGGGGGTTTTGCTTTTCTGGGAGCGACAATAGAGATATTCCTTGAGATGCATATCATCCAGAGAGACCGTGTAGCACGTTAGATGGCGGAAAATCAGGGTCAAAAGTCAAAAGTGGGAGATCAACTGAACCAAGAGTTGCGCTTCGTCTGGCCACCCCCCTTGCGCAAAAGCGAATGAGATGAAACTGCTCTAAACCAGAGGAAATACCGTTATTAGATTTGAAATCAGAAGTTTAGTGAAACAGGCCCAACCGCCTTATCAGGGCGCGCGCGCTAACCACCTGAGCTACAGGCCCAAACCATGAATAGATAATATACAATCTGAGGCCCGCAATCCAACGGATACCCGGAGAAAAGGAACAATGCGGACCATGGAGATTCCCAACGCGATGCGTCGCAAAATAAACATTGCCGCCCTTTGTGTGCTGGTCCTTGCCACGACCGCAGTGGCGCAAGAACTACCCGTTGCAAAGCCCGAGACCATTGGACTGTCGTCAGAACGCCTGGAGCGGATTGCCACGGCGGTCCAGCACAACATTGACGACAAACGAATCGCGGGCGCCGTCACGCTGGTAATTCGCCGCGGCCATGTGGCGTGGCTCAAGGCGCAGGGCATGCTGGATCGCGAGGCCGCCAAGCCGATGCGGCCCGACGCAATCTTCCGAATTTGCTCCATGACCAAGCCGATCACGAGCGTGGCGGCTATGATGCTGTACGAAGAGGGTGCCTTTCTCCTCGACGACCCCGTCTCGAAATACTTGCCCGAGTTTAAGAATCCCAAAGTCCTCGTTAAACCTGCGTCGGGCAAGCCTTACTCGATTCCTGCGACTAAAGAAATCACGATTCGTGACCTTTTCCGGCACACGTCGGGACTTACCTACCATTGGGATCCCGACCTCGGTCCGATGTACAAGGACGGGAATGTGGCGCACGGATTACTTCAGTACGACGGCACAATTGGGGACAGCGTAAAGCAATTGGCGAGTATCCCGTTGCTCTTTAACCCCGGGGATCGCTGGGAATACAGTCTGGGAGTGGATGTCTTAGGCCGCCTGGTGGAAGTAGTCTCCGGGAAGCCGTTGGATGAATTCTTCCGCACTCGCATCTTCCAGCCGCTGGGCATGAAGGACACGTACTTTTATCCGCCCGACGACAAGCTGGATCGACTGGCCGCCGCATACACTTACTACGCCGACCGAGGACTGAATCGCTTTCCCGATACTCCGATCACCGAAGGATCGATGGTCTATTCGGCTGACTACCCTTATCACAGTCCCAAGAAGCTCTTTGCAGGCGGCGCCGGGCTCGTTTCCACGGCTGCGGACTATGCGCGATTCTGTCAGATGATGCTGGATGGCGGCAAGATTGGGAACTCGCGGCTATTGAGCCGCAAGTCCGTTGAACTCATGTCCCATGATCAGTTAGGAAAAATTAGTCCAAACCAAGGCTTTGGACTTGGCTTCGGTATCGATGGTGTGAAATCGCCGCTCTCCGAACTTGGTTCGCCGGGACAATTCAATTGGGGAGGCTTTTTCTACACAGCATTTTCGATCGATCCAAAAGAACAGATGATTGTGGTTTTTATGGCGCAGCTGCATCCGATGGGGGATTTGAGCCTCGACCGTCAAGTGCACGCGCTGGCATATCAGGCGATTACTGACTAAAGTCCAATTATTATCCGGTTGAACCGCGGTATGTCCACGATAATGCGCTACTAATCGGTTCCCACAAGTTGGACGGCGTCGATTTCATTCCAACCTGGTATGACATTGGTGGCCAGCGTCACCTTGACGCGGTCCGTCTTAAAATCAGTCTTAGGGAATTTCACCATCAAGTAGTTTAATTCTGTCGTGGGATCGTTGCCTGCCCAAACCGCGTGGGCGCCCCCCGCCTCATCGAAGACTTCCACTTTAATAACGGCACCTGAGCCGAATGATTCCCGCACGCGAACCTCGCTAGCATGGACCGGTTTTGGATACTTTAAGTCAAGCCATTCGATGCCGCCATCTGGTGTCTTAGAGGTCCAAGCCTTGTCGTCGTCGCCATACTTGTCCACGTTGGGGGCGCCAGTGGCTTGATTGGGAGACCAACCGGCCTGCCCTTGCGCGTCGTTGTAGCTGGAAGATGCGGTTGCTTGGATAGCCCACTGACCGTTCGGGTCGTGCTTGATCTCATCCTGCTTAAGCGCCCATTCCGTTGCGGCTAGTTTAGCCGTCGTTTCCGCCGTGGCGCCGACACTGGACGTACTCGTAGCGGTCGCGGATTTTGCGGGCGAGCTTGGAGTGGCCGTCGCTGCTGGCGTCGCGGCCCCGGATTGAGGGGCGGGCGAAGATTCTTTGTTGGACTTGCCGCAACCGCCGGAAAGAAAAAGCGTGCCGATGGCCAGCAGAACCACCATGCGGTAGATCGCCAGATTATCGTAACCAAGGTGAGAAGATTTCGATCGATCGGTCGCTTGCATCGCTCCGCCTCCGTCAGTGTTTACTGTGTGCCTGTGCCGCGAACCCATTAGACAGTTCGCAGGCATCTTAGTTGAGCATAAAATACAGAGTCAAGGACTCCGGACCGGGCTTTGGTGAGTTGCATGCGACCTTATGACAATCGTAGAGCGTGCGCGCGCTGCCATTTCAAAGACGCGGTACAAGAGTGTGTCAGCTTGCCCCAGGCGTATAATTTAATTCGTTGGGAGCACAATCGCAGAGTTCTACACGGCGTCTCGAATCCGCTATGAGCACCCGCCGCAAGCAAGCCATCATTTTTGTTGGACTCGCCGCTATATTTGTTGTCGCGGTAGTGTTTGTAGTTCCCCCGCTACTCAACGTGGATCACTATCGCCCGCAGGTCGTCGCCTATTTGGAGCGGGTAAGCGGAAAGAAAGCCGAAATCGGGCACCTTACGCTTACGATTTTCCCGAAAGTCACAATTCGCGTCGACGAACTTGGCTTAAAAAATCCCACGGAATTTCCCGAAGGGTATTTTGTCACGGTGAGGAGGATTGATGCCGAACTCGCCGGTCGGTCTCTGTTGCACCGCCAAGTGATCATCAAAACGCTGGCCATGGAGAACCCGGTTATTAATTTGATTTCCGATCCGGATGGCCCGTGGAATTTCGAAAATCCTAAATCGGCAATTCCAGGAAATATTTTTTCTCTGGGCAAGATCTCAACGGTAGACATTAAAGGCGGGCAGTTGAGCGTGTCGAATCTTTTACCGTCCGATGAGCCGGGAGTGGTGTTTTTCGAAGCTCATGATGTTTCCGGCAGGTTGGAGCAAGTGGACCTCCGCGCGTTTACTGACCCTGATTCTTCGTCTACTAGCCCTTCCTTTTTGGGTGCGGAGGGAAATCTGAAAGCGACGGCGCTTCGGTTCGGCTCGATTCACGCCAAGGATGTAAGTTCTAAGATCCGGCTGCAAGCGAGGGATGTGTTCTTTACCGACGTCCGCGGGGAAGCCTATGACGGTAACGCGGCGGGGGATGTCTCGTTTGACCTGGCAGGGAAAAATCCCAGTTTTAAGACTAACGCACGAATGAAGGGAATCAATGTAGCCCAGCTTCTCGCCACGTTCCCGGGCGGGCGCGGCAAGATGACTGGGAGAATGGAGGGCGAGGTGAAGTTGGCAGGAGAAATCCAGCACTCAACGAGCCCGTGGGCGGGAATCCACGGAGGGGGTCAAGTAACAGTCCGGAACGGTCAGGTCCCGAGCTTGGAGCTCAACGCGAATCTCGTGAAGCTCGTACACTTCAACGATCTGGGCCCGGCTAAACTAGAGCCTTCTTCATTTTCCTTTATTTCCACCGACTGGGAGTTGGCCAATCAACAAATATTCTCGCGCAGGATCGACATCGACGGTTACGGCGTCGATGTGGACGGATCAGGCAGCATCAGCGTAAATGGGTCAGAGAAACTAAACTATCAGGGCATCGCCAAAATCACGACCAAGCAAAGTTTCTTCAAGAACATTTTAGCGCGACTTTCTGGTGCCACCCTGGAGGATGGAAAATTATCGTTTCCCTTTAGAGTCAGCGGAACCCTGCAAAACCCCATCTTCACGGAAGGCAAGGAAAAAGGAGATTAGGTTGCGTCCGGCGGCAAGAAAAAGGGAAGAGGCTCAGCCAGTACTTCCGTATCGTTCGCCGCCCACATCCAACGTTAAGATAGCCGCTCGTCAAAATTACTGTACGAAACCCACATTGGGCGTGATGCCGCTACCCTCAGGCGATTCCTTAATCGGCCCGAACTGCGCTTCATACCGCGCAATATTCTCACTGAGGGCCCGCCAAATACGTTTGGCGTGACCTGGGCTGACGATCATGCTGCCGATGAGTTTGCCTTGTGCACCGTTGGGAAAGATATAGATAAAATTCAACGTAAATTCTTCCAGGTTGTGATGAATCATGACCAAATTGCTGTATTGGCCCTGAAGTTCCTTCTCGTCCGCTTTGATTTGTACCTGTCCAGGTACCTGTCGTTGTTCATCCATCGCTTCTGTCTCCCGAAATGCCGCTTTGAAGTTACCACAAGCAGTGAGGCTTAGCTTGTAGTGCTCGGCGTTATAGAATGTATTTGTTGCGTATACAGAAAACTCTGACGCCAGTCGATTGACAGCTGAAGACATTAATTGTAGTTTAATAATGGCATTTATTGCAGTTAACACCTTTTGTTATGGCACCGACGGTCCCACCTCCATTCGAAACGAGACAGCCCATCAGCGCTGAAACAACCTCACGTTTATGGTCGACTTCCGCCATGCGCGGCGGTATAGCACTGCCTTCGCTTCCCGAGTCTTATCGGACTATTCCGATCACGGCAGGCGCGTCGTGGTTTCGCAAGATATTGGCTTTTGCTGGTCCCGGGTATCTGGTAGCCGTCGGATACATGGATCCCGGGAACTGGGCGACGGACATCGCGGGAGGCTCCAAGTTCGGATATGCGCTCCTGAGCGTCGTTTTGTTGAGCAACTTGATGGCAATGTTCCTCCAGGCGCTTTCCGCAAAGCTGGGTATTGCCACGGGACGTGATTTGGCCCAAGCGTGCCGTGAACATTATTCACATCGCACGGCGTTGTTTCTATGGATAGTGTGCGAAATCGCCATCGCTGCTTGCGACTTGGCTGAAGTACTTGGGTCGGCCGTGGCTTTGAAACTCCTATTTGGCCTGCCGTTACTTGCCGGCGTGCTCATTACCGCGCTCGATGTGCTGATCGTGTTGGCATTGCAAGGCCGTGGCTTTCGGTTAATCGAAGCTTTTGTCTGCACGCTAATGGCTTCCATAGCAGCGTGTTTCGCGTACGAGATCTTTTTCGCCCAGCCACTCTGGCGCGAAGCTGCGCTTGGTTTCATCCCGCACATCGAGATTCTTCGCAATCGCGAGATGATGTATATCGCCATTGGCGTTCTGGGTGCGACGGTCATGCCACATAATCTCTATTTGCACTCCAGCATCGTGCAGACTCGCGCCTTTGAGACTTCTATTCGTGACCGTCGCGAGGCTGTTCGGTATGCCATTTTCGATTCCACGGTAGCCTTAGGGTTTGCCCTGTTTATCAATGCGGCCATCCTGATACTAGGGGCCGCGGCATTTCACAGCCGGGGCCTTCACGGCGTGGCTGAAATCGCTGATGCTTATAAACTTCTAAGTCCCGTTCTCGGGGCGAGTCTTGCGAGTACGCTGTTTGCTTGTGCGCTACTGGCGTCTGGACAAAATTCCACGTTGACCGGCACGCTCGCTGGCCAGATCGTAATGGAAGGCTTCCTGGAGATCCGCCTCAAGCCGTGGCTTCGCCGACTTATCACGCGTTCAATCGCAATTCTTCCTGCCGTGCTGGTCATCGGAATCGCCGGGGAATCCAAAGTCACCGCGCTTCTGGTCCTTAGCCAAGTTGTGTTGAGCTTCCAGTTGCCATTTGCCGTTATCCCATTGATTCAGTTCACGAGTAACCGCGCAAAGATGGGCGAATTGACTAACTCGCGCAGCACGACCGTCATCGCGTGGGTCGTCGCTGCCGCCATCCTTTTCTTTAACGCGGAACTCCTCTGGCTTATCTTGCGATCCTGACTGAATCAATTTGCTTAAAATTTGCATTCAAGCATAATCTGCCGGCTAATTCGTCGGCTGCCGCGTTCCTTTCGTTGCCACACGCTTTATGCGAGAATTTTCTTGTGAGTTTTTGATCAGCCTATGAATACAAATGCGCAACGGAGCTTGAGAATGCGCAAGATCGCTCTTCCCTCCGTTTTTGCCTTGATTTGTATCTCCATCGTATTTGCAGCCATGCAGAAGACGGAATGGGTCGTTCCCGAAGAAGCTAAAAAATTGAGAAATCCCGTTCAGCGTTCCGGTGCCGCAATTAAGGCTGCCAAAGACCTGTATCTGGAGAATTGCGCGCAATGCCATGGTGAAACAGGCAAGGGGGACGGGCCTGAATCCATGACACACCACCCGGCACCCGCTAATCTCACAGACGCCAAGCGCATGAGCGGCGTCACTGACGGCGAAATCTTTTATCAAATTAGCGAAGGCAGAAAGCCGATGCCGGCTTTCAAAAAGAGAATGACCGAGGAACAGCGCTGGCAGCTGGTTCTTCTGGTGCGTTCCTTCGTCGAACCCACCTCTGCCGGTGAGACAGAGCGTGCACACGCGACAAAGAAATGATCATTTTCAGAGAAGAAGAGTATCGGCGAGGCCTGCCAGCTGTTGTTCTTGAACAACAAGTACACCGACACACCGACTTTTAGGCAGCCGTGGCTTTAACCTGCTGAAGCGCGGCCGATACTTCTTTTAGGTCCGGCACCACGGGTATGTCGTAGTTCTTGACCCACGCTACTGTACCTTGCTTGTTGATGATAACAATGGCGCGTCCAGATATGCCTTTTTCTCCCAGAAAGACACCATACTTGTCCGCTACCGCTCCACGCGGCTGAAAATCCGCCAGCAATGAGTATGGAATCCCCATTTTTTCCGCGTAGGCCTTGTGTGACCATACACTGTCAACACTTACGCCTAGCACCTCGGCGTCCAGGCTCGCGAAGGCTTTCATCTCATTAACGATGCAAGAATGCTCGCTGGTGCAGACTGGACTCCAGTCCAGCGGATAAAACATCAGCACTACGTTTTTCTTCCCCGCGAAATCAGATAGCTTAACTTCCTTCTGGGTTTGGTCCTTCAAAGCAAAATCCGGCGCCCGTTGTCCCACGGAAATATTCATTATCGATTCTCCTGTGTTGTAAAGACCCATGAACATCTTACCCAATCCCAGCATGGGTCTACAAATGGGCCCTCGTTTGAGGTGCGCTCTTCCCTTATTGTTTGGCTGGCAGTACACTCAGCGCCAGGAGATGCCCATGAGCGCCGAGGCCGCTCGCCGAGCACCGATAATGCCTTTGCGGGATCTAGTCAGGCTTTACCGTTCCCTGGCTGGCGAGTTTGGAACGCCCGTGCCGCTCTCGGCCTTTGGTCTTACACCCGCCGAAACCGAACGTCTCTTTTCTGGCTACGACGAGGACTACCACATCAGCCGATTTTTTCACTTTTCGGAATTTGGCGGCGCGCAATACTCCATCAACGGGGTGCCCGCTACGCATGTATCGATCGATGCCGAAATTGAAAGCATTCTTTGATCGGATTCCCTCGTCCTCGTTCCCGAACCTATCTGCTTGTAAGTGCTGGCGTAAGGGCTGCTTGACAACGCCGAGGTGCGGCAGGTAGAGTCACGCCTGTTTTCCAGAGGCTGGCACCCAGCTAACCACAGTCTGGACGTCCCGATTTCTCTTACGATGGACGTTACGAACCATGACGTTCTTTTGGTCGGGGGAGGCGGGGCAGGCCTCCGAGCCGCGATTGCTGTTTCCGAAGTGAATCCAAATCTCAGTGTGGCCGTTGTCTCTAAGGTCTATCCCATGCGGAGCCACACGGTCTCCGCCGAGGGCGGCGCTGCCGGTGTCGTCAAACCCGGCGACACACTCGACGAACATGCCTACGACACAATTTCTGGCGGGGACTGGCTTTGCGATCAGGACGCTGTAGAGGCTTTCGTCAAGGAAGCACCTGAGGAATTGCTGCGGCTGGAACACTGGGGTTGTCCCTGGAGCCGCGAACCGGATGGACACATTGCAGTCCGCGCCTTCGGCGGAATGAAAAAAATGCGGACGTGGTTCGCTGCCGACAAAACGGGCTTCCACATGCTGCACACGCTCTTTCAGACCACTCTCAAATACCGTGCAATCGCTCGATACGACGAATGGTTTGTGACGAAGCTGCTCGTCGATGATGGCCGCGTTCAAGGAGTGGTGGCCATTGAGCTGACGTCGGGAAAAATCCAGGCGATCATCGCCAAATCCGTAATCTTGTGCTCTGGAGGCTGCGGCCGCGTTTTCCCGTTCACAACGAACGCCAGCATCAAAACCGGCGACGGCATGGCGCTGGCCTACCGCGCAGGTGCTCCTTTGAAGGACATGGAGTTTATCCAATACCATCCAACGGGACTGCCCTTTACCGGAATTCTGATTACCGAGGCTACTCGCGCCGAAGGCGGCCATCTTCTCAATAAAGACGGCTATCGCTACCTGCAGGACTATAACCTGGGCACACCGCAGCCAAAGCCGGTCATGCGGTCGATGGAATTGGGGCCACGTGATCGCCTCTCGCAGGCCTTCGTCAAGGAGAACGAGAAAGGACGCACCATCGAAGGTCCGTATGGTCCCGTAGTTCATCTGGATCTTCGGCACCTAGGCGAAAAAATAATCGACACGAAGTTGCCGTTCGTCCGCGAGCTGTGCCTCAAATACCAGAACATCGATCCGGTGAAGGAACTAATCCCTGTCCGGCCAGTGGTTCACTATATGATGGGCGGCGTGAGCACCGACATTCATGGAGCGACGCCCTTGGCGGGGCTCTACGCCGCGGGGGAAGTCGCCTGTGTCAGCATCAACGGTGCAAACCGTTTGGGGTCAAACTCTTTACCGGAACTTCTTGTTTTTGGCGCGCGCGCTGGGTCGGCGGCTGCGGAATTTGCCTCCAGACAAGTACGTCCGGCGAGTGCTGTTCTGGCTCAGGCAATCGATGAGCAACGGCGTATCGAAGAACAATTCCTCCGTAAGACCAGCGGCCGGGAGCGCGTGGCGGCGCTGCGGGAGGAAATGCAACTCACCATGGAAGGGAGTGCGGGAATCTACCGGAATGGTTCTGCTCTGAGCGCTGCGCAGGAAAATTTGCACAAGCTCCAACAGCGCTCGGCCAATGTCGCCCTCGACGACCACAGCTTGACATTCAACACAGATTTGACCACGGCTTTCGAACTCTCCTTCATGCTGGACGTGGCTGAAGCAATGGTCCAATCAGCCTTGCAACGCACGGAGTCGCGTGGCGCGCACCAGCGCACCGATTTTCCTGCTCGCGACGACGAGAAGTTCCTCGCTCACTCGCTGGTCTGTCGCACGCTAGACGGTCGGCCGCGGGTCGAATACCTTCCGGTTAAGATTACGCGCTGGCCGCCCGGTGAACGCGTTTATGGACAGCCGGCGCAGAAAGCGGGCGCGAATTAGACGATATGGCGGAGACCATCAAACTCGAAATAGCCCGCTTCTCTCCCGAACGTGACGCCGCTCCGCGCCTCGAGACGTTCGAGGTCCCGTACCGCAAAGATTGGGTTGTGCTGGACGCGTTGAACTATATCAAGGACAAATCCGACGGCTCGCTCACCTATCGCTGGTCCTGCCGCATGGGCATTTGTGGAAGTTGCGGGATGATGGTAAACGGGGAGCCCAAACTTACTTGTGCCACATTCCTGGCTGACTACGCCCCGACTCCGGTACGCGTTGAGCCGCTCCGCAATTTCCCGGTCGTGCGCGATCTGGTCATCGCCATGACCGATTTCATGCACAAGCTAGTGGAAATGAAGCCCTGGATCATCCGCAAGGAAGAAAAACCCCTGTCCGAGGGCGAATACCTGCAAACCCCAGAACAACTGGATATCTACAAGCAGTACAGCATGTGCATTAACTGCATGCTGTGCTATGCGGCGTGCCCAGTCTACGGGCTCGATCCTCTCTTCAGCGGCCCGGCCGCTATTGCGCTGGCGCAGCGCTACAACCTCGATTCACGTGACCAGGGAGCCAAGGAGCGGTTCACGACTCTTTCCCAGCATGAAGGCATCTGGGCTTGTACTTTCGTCGGCGAATGTACCGAGGTTTGCCCAAAGCATGTGGATCCCGCGGGTGCCATCCAGCAATACAAATTGACCGCCGCTAAAGAATGGTTCAAATCGATGTTGTTGCCCTGGGGTGAAAAGTGAAGTCGAGCGGCACCGCGCCAAGTTATACGCCTTACCACCCGAAATGGTATCGCAGGCGTGTGTCGACTTACTGGTGGCTTCAGCGCGGGGAGTACCTGAAATTCGTCTTGCGCGAGATGAGCAGTATTTTCGGCGCGTATTTTGTTGTGATCACTCTCGTGCAACTCTACGCATTATCCCGAGGGCCACAGGCGTACGCGGATTTCGAGAACTGGCTGAAAAATCCATTGGTGATTGCATTGAACGCCATCAGCTTCTTTTTCGTCGTTTTTCATACGATTACCTGGTTCAATCTGGCGCCACGGGCCATGGCTGTCCGACTCGGCGGAAAGCGCGTGCCTGATCTCTTAATCAGCGGCCCCAACTTCGTGGCATGGATCGTGGTTTCGGCAGTGATAGCCTGGTTTTTATTGCGGGGATAAATGGCAAAAGAAACCCAGCTGCGGCTTGAGCCTTTGCTATGGATGCTCTTCAGTGCGGGTGGCGTGGTCACTGCGTTCCTGATTCCTGTTCATCTCTTCTTGTTTGGCCTGGCGTTTCCACTGGGATGGATCAAGGCTCCGGAATACGCAAGCCTAATGGTGCTCGTAGCACATCCATTGGTGCGAATTTACCTGTTCGTTTTGTGTTCCTTACCGCTTTTTCACTGGGCGCACCGGTTTCGCTACACGCTCTACGACGGCTTGCAAATCAAACATCTCAACGAAGTGATTAACTTCTGCTGCTACGGCGGAGCGGTTATGGGAACAGTGGTGGCGGGATACCTTTTGTGGAATATTCATTAGGCGGCGGCTGGTCTCATCGAAGTTCTAAAGAGATGTTCCTGGACGCCGCAGAAGAGGCCTCATGGATTACCAACTAAAATCCATTTCCAAAGCCGGTATTCCAGAAGCAATTGCCAAGGTTGAGCTGTACCGCTATCTCAACGAACCTGAGGAGGCGGAGTCCATTTGCCGCGACATCCTTGCTGTGGATCCAAACCACCAATTAGCTAGCCGCATGCTCGGACTAGCCATTACCGATCAATTTACCGGCGGATCGGGCGATCGGTACGCTGAAGTGCATGCAATTTTCCAGGCGCTCCGTGATGCATATGAGAAATTGTATTACACCGGATTGTTACAAGAGCGCCGGGCCAAGGTACAGCTTCGCAGTGGCTATCCTGCACGCATTCTACTGCCGCTAGTCGAAGACGCTATGCGTTGCTTTGCAGAGGCGGAGAAGATTCGTCCGCCGGGGAACGATGACAGTATACTTCGCTGGAACCGGTGCGTCCGTTTGCTTAAAAGTCGGCCCGATTTTTATGCTGAACGCGAGTCAGTGTCGCTGGAAGCTGATGATAGCCCGCCTGTCAGCGTGCCATTACATCGCGCCGGCGGTGACCATTAGTAACCTACGCAGATACCACCCGTTGAAGGCGTCGCGTAAGTTTTTGGTGTTCGTCGCGGATTTCGCGAGGTAGCCGATCACCAAATTTGTCGAAGAATTGTTTTGTTTCTTCGAGCTCGGGCTCCCAATCTTCTGGACTCACGCGGAGTAGCTCATTTATAATTGCGGCAGAGATATCCAAGCCCTCCAAAGTCAAACCACTTGGTGCTGGAATGTGCCCGATGGGTGTCTCCACTGCTGCTCCACGACCCTCCACACGTTCGAGAATCCATTTCAATACACGTACATTCTCCCCGAACCCCGGCCACAAGAATTTTCCGTCTGAGCCGCGTCGAAACCAATTAACGTGGAAAATCTTTGGTGGGTGGGGGATCTTCCTTCCCATTTGCAGCCAGTAACCAAAATAATCCGCCATGTTGTAGCCGCAAAAGGGAAGCATTGCCATGGGGTCGCGCCGCGTAACTCCCAACGCGCCCGACGCAGCTGCCGTGGTTTCGGAGGCCATGGTAGCTCCCACGAATGTGCCATGTTGCCAGTCGAACGACTCATATACCAAGGGAGCTAGCCGGGCCCTACGGCCGCCAAAAATGAACGCAGAGATTGGCACGCCTTCCGGCGCTTCCCACTTTGGCGAAATGCTTGGCGCTTGATTTGCGGGTACGGTGTACCGGGCATTAGGATGCGCCGCGGGGCCCTTTGAAATGTCCCAGTCTTCGCCTTTCCAGTTGATGAGCCCCTTGGGCGGTGGAATTCCTATACCCTCCCACCAGGGTTCATACTCCGGCGTCACGGCAACGTTAGTAAAGATGGTGTTCTTGCGAATTGCTTCCATTACGTTGGGATTGGTATGGCGGCCGGTCCCTGGAGCGACTCCAAAAAATCCGGCTTCGGGATTAATCGCGCGCAAGTACCCGTCGGGTGCGATCCTCATCCAGGCAATATCATCGCCGACCGTCCACACGCGGTAGCCTTCGCTTTCCAGCGCTGACACCATCATCGCCAGATTTGTTTTTCCACATGCGCTGGGGAAGGCCGCGGCCATATACGTGACTTTGCCGCCCGGCGATTCGAGGCCCAGGATCAGCATGTGTTCAGCCATCCAACCCTGCTCACGCGCCATCACGCTTGCGATGCGCAGAGCAAAGCACTTCTTTCCGAGTATTGCGTTACCGCCGTAACCGGAGCCCACACTCCAAATCAATTTTTCCTGCGGAAAGTGCATGATGTATCGTCGCATCGGATCCAAGTCACCCAGGGAGTGGAGTCCGGGAACAAAATCGTCGCTGGAGCTATCGAGACAGTCCATCGCCACTTTGCCGATTCGCGACATTATCCTCATGCTGGCTACGACATAGGGGCTATCCGTCGCTTCCACGCCGACCTTGCTGATGGGCGAATTAACCGGGCCCATAATGTATGGCACGACGTACATGGTCCGACCGCGCATTGATCCATCGAGCAAAGCGCCCACCTTATCCTTCGCACTCTGCGGATCCATCCAATTGTTGGTTGGCCCGACATCTTCTTTTCTTGGTGCGCAGATGAAGGTGAGTTGCTCGGTGCGCGCTACGTCGTTTGCACTGCTGCGGTGAAGGTAGCAATTCGGGTAAGTTTTTCCGTTAAGTTGCAGGGACCCACTTTCGCGTAGCATCTCAGCAAGAATTTGCTGGCTCTCGGCTTCGGACCCATCGCAATACACTACGCGATCGGGTTTTGTGAGCTTTGCTGCTTCACCTACCCAGTTTTCAACGGGAGTGGCCACGCTGCCCCCTGCGAATTCGACCGCACTACAATGTCAGGGCTGCATTGCGCCGCAATCCAAACATGGATGCGACGTTGCGAACCGGTCAATGAGAAGAGGGACGTCGAATGAGTTGACGAGTTGTACCCTTTTTGAACGCGTTTATTCTATGTTAGCCGTATTCTTCGAGGCAAGTCGCTCCTTTGTAGGTTTGAGTTTTTGAGTTGGATTTTTGAGTTGGAGAGGAGGGGGATAGGTGCCCTTGTTCGGGGTGCCAGGCACCTATCCAAAAGCGAGGATTGTGCAAGATGATGATAGCAAGGCTAATATTGCTGGACCTAAGCCAGCAATAAGGTCTTTCCTGTAAGCGCCTGCATAAAAACCTTTATATTGGGTTCTCGACGGGTACTGAGTTACAGCGCGGGTGCTATCAAAGCAGGCCCTGTGTAATGCCTACGAATTGCTTCGATTACGTGTGCGCGGCTGGCTGCAGGCCCCAAATCGTGATCCTGTTCAATGATCGCAATCTCATCTGCAATCACATCGTCCTTTACCGATTCACGTAGCCAGGTGGAATAGTCCTTGTTGCGCAGGTGATGTATCCACGTCTCATCGTCGACCCCTTCGGCAAGCTGGGTGAACAGATTCAAGTTTTGTGCTCTCAATTTGAGTTTTCCCTCAGGTCCGCGGAAATAAAAGCTCTTATCCTCGCCAAGTTCACCTGTCGCATATTTGCGCTTATGACGGCGCAGTTCTGCTTTTCCGGTTTCCAGCACTACCGTGCATGGCTGGCTGGATTCTGAGAATATCCACACGAGCATCTGCCCCGAGCGGATTTCTGGCCCGGGAAGTTGTGGCAAGATCAAATCCGTGCCAGCAGCAGTATTCAATTGTTCAATCAGCGTTTCTGGGCGTGGTCCGATTGCTATAACTCCATTCATGGAATTTAGTATCGGCGGCGCAACATGAGCGGGATGCACCGTGATCAACACGAAACTCCCGAGATCTTGTGGAACGCTTAGGCTAGCCGAGTCAAGCCCTGCAGGCATTAGATGATGGGCCTCATCAACGATGATCCAGTGAGGTCGGCCAGTACGCGCGCGCAATTCTTGGAGCCTGGGGAGCAAACTCAGGAAATAAGAAGGCCGGTCTGCTAGCGGGACGCCAAGTAGATTTATACTCATCGACGTGCCGGCCGTTCTCAGCACCTCCAGGATTTCCGAGCTAGCCGGAATTCGGTTGGTACCGCCTAAGGTCACCAATGTCTCAAAGTCATCGTAGTCCCCTTCGGGATCGATCAAACAAACTTGATATTGATTTTCAATCAATCTTTCGACGATCGCGGAAACTATCGTTGATTTACCACCACCGGAGGGTCCGACGACAAGAATCCGTGTCCCATAGGGATCCAAGAGAAAGCCTTCGCCATCAGACGTCCGCCCAAGAAGAATCTGATGACGCTTAAGGCGGGGCGCTATGCTCAACATATCGTCCGCCAATAGCTGGTCAATCGCCTCTTCCACGCCAGCGCCATGAGTACCGGTCGTCACCAAGTCGGTGCGCTCTTTAAGGGCCGGCAGCGCGTTACCTACTGCCACACTGCATTCACAGATACCGAGGAAGGCATGATCGTTTTCCGCGTCGCCAATACCCACAACATTGTGTGGCGAGAGTCCAAGCTCATCCAATGCGACACGCAGGCCAGTTCCCTTGTTTACCCCCGATGGCAAAATCATGACAGCGTTCTTATTGAAGATCACTTGTAATTCCAGGCCAGAGGAACGGATTACCTCAAGAACCACGGACTCAAAGGGATGCCACGTCGCGACTATGCATTGACCAACAGAAAGCGGCTGCACAGCTCTACGCCGCAGTTCTTCTGTGAAATCGTCGGGCGGCGGATCTGCGAGGATGCGTTGCTCACGAGTGGATGGGGCGTACAGAACAGCGCCGTTCTCAGCTACGACACGGTCAAAGAAACCCACTTCTGGGAAAACGCGTAATAGGTCGTTCAGTTCACGTCCCGTGGCCAGCACTAACTTGCGACCCGAAGCCGAAACTCTTTTCAGCGCTTCGAGCGTAGACCGTGCTACTTGGCCATCGCGTGCGAGGGTACCGTCGTAATCGCAAGTCAGACAATAGTAACGCACAGAAGCACCCCGCCCCTAGATGCGGGAGAACAAGAATTTGGTTCTTAGCAAGAGTAACGGTTACTGTAAAGTGTCTCCAATTGGACAGAACCCCAACGACCTTTTGAAGAAAATGGTATTGTATAGCCTGTTTGCAATTGCTACACACCAGTGCTCGCACCCCAACGAGACACATTCCGGAGAAAAGATGGAACAATTAGTAATGAAACAAGCTCAGCCCTGGGATCGGCCATTTTGGAAACCAGTCCGACGCAAAGAGGGCGTTTTTAGCTTCCTCGTTCTCATTCACGCGCTGACAATTCTCGGATTGATCCTGTTCCCGCTACCCAGCCTGAAGGTATTAGGCATGACTCTGCTCTTCATTGCTTTCGGCGGCCTCGGAACAACCGTTTGTTACCATCGCATGCTCGCCCACAAGACACTGAAGACAAACAGATTCATTGAGCAGATTCTCATTTTTTGGGCTGTTTTCAACGGCGCCGGCCACCCAGCGAGCTGGGTGGCTTATCATCGGCTTCATCACTCCAACACCGACACGCCCGACGATATTTCCAGCCCCAAGCAAGGCGGCTTTTGGTGGGCGCATCTTCGCTGGTTGTATCAAACTGCACCTGCCGACAAGCAGCGTTGGGCTCCTGAACTTAATCGTGGCATCTATAAAATCTGGGGTTGGGCCGAAACGCCGGTTATTCTTTTGTCGCTATGCATTGGGCTCGTTCTTGGTTTCGGATGGATGGGCTTTTTTTGGATGGGCGCTATTCGGCTTGTTTACACGCTCCATATGCAGTGCTTTGTAAACAGTATTACCCACCTGGATGACGTTGTTGACGGCGACTCCAGTAAGAATGTTTGGTGGCTCGGCCCTTTCCAACTTACCGCTTGGGGCGAAAACTGGCACAAGAACCATCACTCCCATGCAGGTTCCGCGCGCCTAGGCCTCCGATGGTGGCAACCCGATATCGGATGGTATTTCATATGGACGCTGGAAGCCGTGGGACTCGTACACTCAGTGAAGCGCCCGCGAGCTTCTTAACGATTCAAGCTGCCGCTAGCTATGCACGTTCTTGATTAAACCGCAGAAGTTTCCAAGTCGTGCTACCCGCACATGTACGCACAAAAATTTAACGTAAATATAGTGATACGCGGCGAGAGCCGCGCTTGCCCGCTGGAGTGGCTCGATCAATTCTGCATGCGCAATTTCACCAACGCCGCTGAGTTTGATGACACATTGCCTATTGCAGACGGCAAGGTGGAGGCCAGTTTTCGCCTCACCCCGGAACGATTCGCTGAAGGTCTAGGCAAATGGCTTAACCAACGAGGCAAAGGCGAAGGTCAATCCATCACCGTTGAAGTTTCACTGCCATGACGTAAGCACTCACGCCCAGGCTACTGATTGAATGCTGCGCCTAGGATTTCATCGGCTGCCGTCAGCGAGGCGTGGACCGGCGAATTTTTCGCCGCTCAATCAAAATAAGAAATGAGTCTAAGCGGCAGAGTCGGCTTTCTCATCCCCAAGAACAGCGCGAATTTTCGGTAAGGCAGCCCGCGTTGCGGCTTCACCCGCAGCGACTATTTCTGGCGTACGCGTGAAGTCGTCCCAGACAAATGGTTTTACGTCGGGCTCGATAATCACGTCGGCTTGTTGACGCCAGGCCAGATCAGAATGTCTTTGGATAATGTTGAATGAACGGCTGAGGACATCCGTAAAGGTGCGAGGTGGTTGCATCGTGTCAGCTTCAAGATAAACAGCAATTACAATGTCCGCTCGAAGCAGTAGTGCACCCTCTACCGGAACCGGAGCGGTGAGGAAACCATCCACCAGCGACCGGCCGTCGAACTGAATGGGCACGAACAAGCCTGGATAGGCGCACGATGCTCGCAACGGCGGGCCTAGCGGCCCACTCGTGTAGTACACAGAAATTCCAGCAGTGATATCCGTGGTGGCAATAGCGAAGGGTGTGATCAAATCTTCAAAAGTTTTCGCTGGAGTTAGTCGAGCGAGGTATTTCTCCAGACGATGATTGGTGGCGAGACCTAACCAAGACGGAGTCCATCGGCCGAAATCCGTGAAAGTTGTGGCGGCGCCGATGCGCTCCATTTCTTCGAGCGGCGTGCCGGCGCAATAAGCTGCGCCGATCAGCGCGCCGACACTTGTGCCCGCGACCGCGTCGATGTGTATACCGGAATCGCGTAGAACTCGCAGCACGCCAATGTGTGCAATGCCGCGCGCAAAGCCGCCCGCGAGAGCAAGGCCAACTCGCGGACGTTCGGCGGGTCGTTTTTCTTCGCCCGAGGTCAGGGCTCTTACCTTTTCCGTGGCATTTTTCAGCCAGTCGATAGCATTGACAACTATGGGTTGAGCCATGCTAAGGGTATTCTAGAGGTTGCCAGCTTTGCTGTCAGTTCGTTTGACCGCTCGATGCCGGTTTTGTAACCTGTCCTCTCGTGTTAATCCTTTAAAAGGCGTGCTATGAAGCGTCGCATCGATAAGGCGGTGGTGCTTGGTGCAGGAACGATGGGCTCGCGGATCGCGGCGCATTTGGCTAACACCGGGCTTCCCGTAAGCTTGCTGGATATGGCCCCGCCGGGTGTCAAGCCGGAGGCGCCGCGGGGCGACCGCAATAAAATTGTCCTTGCGGGGCTCGACGCAGCGAAAAAGACAAAGCCCGCAGCCTTTTTTGTTCCGCGTCTGGCGGACAAAATGTCCATCGGAAATTTCGAGGATGATCTGGCACTATGCAGAGATGCTGACTGGATCATCGAGGCTGTGGCGGAGAACCTTGAAATTAAGCGAAAACTGTTCTCGCGTGTTTCGCAATACCGCAAGCCCGGCGCGATCGTGACTACCAATACTTCGGGTTTACCAGTGCACTTGATTGCCGAAGGAATGAGCGATGATTTTCAGCAACATTGGGCCGGAACGCATTTTTTTAACCCACCGCGATACTTGAAGCTGGTGGAATTGATCCCAGGACCGAAAACATCTCGTGAGGTGATTGAGACACTGTCGGAATTTTGCGACCACCGGCTCGGGAAGGGCGTGGTTGTGGCGAAAGACACGCCGAATTTCATTGCCAACCGTATCGGGACATTTTCGATGTTGAATGCACTGCGGTTGATGACCACCCTGGGAATGACCGTTGAGGAAGTCGACGCTTGTACTGGCCCAGCCGTGGGCTGGCCAAAGTCGGCGACATTTCGCACGGTGGACATTGTTGGTCTCGATGTATTGATATCTGTCGTGAAAAATATATACCAAACGGTGCCTAACGACGAGTCCCGGGAAACGTACAAAGTTCCGCGCCTGTTGGAAGACATGTCTCGCCGCGGTTGGCTTGGTGACAAAACGGGACAAGGGTTTTACAAAAAAGTAAAAGGTGCCGACGAAAATGTGATTTTGACGCTGGACGTGAATACTTTGGAGTATCGCCCGCGTCAGAAGGCAAGATTTGGCTCGCTGGAGATGGGAAAGGGGATCGAAGATACGCGCGAACGATTACGCACCTTAGTCAGCCCCGTACTGGAGGGGCGCACAGGTGACAAAGCTCAGGAATTTTTGTGGGGTGCACTTTCGGAAATGTGTTTGTATACGGCACGCCGTATTCCCGAAATTTCAGACAGCATCGTTGATATAGATCGCGCGATGCGCTGGGGTTTTGGTTGGGAACTGGGCCCGTTTGAAATCATGGATGCGATCGGGGCCGAGGCATTTGCGGCGCAAGTGCAAAAAAAGAGGGGCATGCTTCCCCCGGTAATCGATAAATTGCTGGCGAGTGGCCAGAAAAGATTTTACGAGTCGGAGAAAGGGACAACAACCTTTTTTGACATCGCCACGAGTAATAGGAAGAAGGTGGAAGAGCCCAGCGGCGTGCTCATTCTCAAGTCCCTAAAGGACGCCGGGAAGGAAATCGAACGCAACGCTGGAGCAAGCCTGGTTGATTTGGGCGATGGCGTCGTTTGCTGCGAATTTCACGCCAAGATGAACGCCATCGGCGCGGACCTGCTGGGCATGATTCACAAAGCTCTAAAGCGACTGGAGACGGACTTCGAAGCAATGGTCATTGCGAATCAGGCAGTAAATTTTTCGGTGGGCGCTAACCTCATGCTCATTCTCATGAGCGCACAAGAGCAGGATTGGGATGAGCTGCATCTAGCAGTAAAGCAATTTCAGAATGTAAACCTGGCAATCAAATATGCGCCGAAGCCGGTGATCGCGGCACCGCAGGGAATGGCCTTGGGAGGCGGTTGTGAAGTCAGCTTGCACGCCGCAAAGATTCAGGCTGCTGCTGAGGCCTATCTGGGACTGGTGGAAGCAGGCGTCGGCTTGATCCCTGGCGGAGGCGGCACCAAGGAAATGTTAATTCGCGCGAATGAGCACGCAGTGAGCGGAGAAGATCTAGATTTGTTTCATGCTCTGAAACCCGTATTCGAAACAATTGCAATGGCCAAGGTAGGCACAAGCGCGGAAGAGTCCCGACAGCTAGGATATTTACGGCGTGAGGATGGCGTGTCCATGAATCGCGACCGCCTGGTGGCAGATGCGAAAGAAGCCGCGCTCGCGCTGGTTCGAGCTGGATATAAGCCGCTAGCTGCGAGCTGGCAGGAAGGCGCGCAGAACACAAACATCAAGGTGCTCGGGGAACAATTTCTTGCGGGCGCCAAGCTTGCGATTCACATGCTGCAACGCGGGGGGTATGTAACAGATTACGATGCCCATGTCGGGCGCAAACTGGCAAATATCCTGGCAGGAGGTACCCTGACTTCGACGCAACTGGTGCCCGAACAGTATGTCCTGGATCTGGAGCGCGAAGCATTTGTGTCTTTGTGCGGCGAGAAGAAAACACAGGAGCGCATCGCACATACGCTCAAGACCGGCAAGCCATTACGAAACTAGACGAAACTTGCAAAAAACTCGGTAACCTCGCGAAGTTTCTTTTACAAATTATGACCTCAAACCGAATTTACTAAGACTTTGCACAAAGCTAAATCATATATAATCATATTGAAATGACGATATTATATGACTTATTGTGCTCAAGAGATGGAGGAATAAAATGGCGCGCAAGTTGCTGGCTCCGCGTGAAGCGGCCAATATTCTGGGAATTAGTTATCCCACTGTTAAGCAGTGGATTTATCAGGGAAAGCTCAAGTCGATAAAGACACCGGGCGGGCATCATCGCGTCCCCGAAAGCGAGATCGATCGGTTATTTCCGAAGAAGCTAGCCAGAGGCGTGGTGGAGACCCGACGCGGAAATTTTCGGAAAATCAGTGGGCGTAATCAACTTGTCGGGCGAGTATTGTCGATCAAGTTCAACGGCCTACTTGCGCAAGTGCGGCTTGCGATTGGAGAACAGGACATTACTGCGATCATTACCGCGGATGCAGCTAAGGAGATGCGACTCAAGCCCGGTGAGCGGGCGGCCGCACTGATTAAATCTACGGAAGTGATGATTTTGAAGGTCTGACGCAGTAAAGTTTTGGAGGTCGCGATGAGGTGGGGCTTGAGGATTTTATTTGTGGTTGGGCTTTTATGCATGTCCGCTCCATATAGCAAACCACAGGTACGTGAAATACGCGTTGCTGCGGCGGCGGATTTGAGTTTTGCGATGCCGGATCTGGCCAGACAATTTGAGAAGCAGACACGTGTCAAAGTTAGTGTGACATATGGGTCGAGCGGGAATTTCTACGCGCAGATGCAGAACGGCGGGCCGTTCGATCTGTTTTTCTCGGCCGACATCGAATATCCACGGAAATTGGAAGCTGTAGGATTGGCGGAGCCAGGCACGCTTTATGAGTACGCGCTCGGACGAATTGTGATCTGGGCGCCGGTGGATTCCAAGCTCAATCTAGCAATGCAAGGATGGCAAGCCCTTTTGGAACCCCGGGTACAGAAAATTGCGATCGCAAACCCACAACATGCGCCTTACGGCCGGGCTGCGCTAGCAGCGCTAAAGAACGCGGGCATCTATGAGCAAGTAAAGGCCAAGCTTGTATTTGGCGAGAATATTGCCCAGGCTGCACAGTTTATACAGTCAGGGAACGCAGATGCAGGAATTATTGCCATGTCCTTGGCACTTTCGAGCGCGATGAGGAATGGCAAATGTTGGGAAATTCCTGCGTCAATGCATCCTCCAATCGAACAGGGAATGATTTTGTTAAAAAGCGCCAGGGACAAAGATATGGCGCGTGCATTTTTGGAGTTTGTTCTGAGTCCAACTGGTAAAGGAATCCTCACCAAATTCGGATTTTCGATTCCGGGAACCAATTCATCTTCCTACCGAGGTCTTGATCGTGGAAGCACTCCTGCTCTCGTTACGACTCGCTCTTAGCGTCTCGGCGATTCTTTTAGTAATTGGGATGCCTCTCGCGTATTGGCTAGCGTATTCGAAGTGGCGTGGCAAATTTTTACTGGAGTCGGTCGTAGCACTACCGTTAGTGTTGCCGCCAACAGTATTGGGGTTTTATTTACTCGTGGCGATGGGGCCGCGAGGGCCGCTGGGCAGGATGTGGTACGCCTTATTCGGACACGGTCTTGCATTTACGTTTAGCGGATTGGTCCTGGCGTCGGTGTTGTACAGCTTTCCGTTCGCCATACAGCCATTGGTGGCAGCGTTTGAAGGAGTAGACAGAAAGCTGATAGAAGCCTCGGCACTGTTAGGCGCTGGAAGGTTCCGCACTTTCCAGCGGGTGATTCTGCCGCTTTCTGTGCCAGGGGTAGTAACCGCGATGGTGCTTAGCTTCGCGCATACAGTCGGCGAATTCGGGGTGGTACTAATGGTGGGCGGCAATCTACCGGGTGTTACTCGCACCGTTTCCATCGACGTTTATGATCACGTCCAATCGATGGAATTTGCGCAAGCCAACCGTATGGCCTTCCTGCTCCTGGCGATTTCGTTTGCGTTTCTATCGGTGGTGTATGCGGTTAATCGGCGAGTAGGTCGCCGCGTCTGGGCATCATGGGTAGCGAGATAAATCCCGGGAACCTTTCAGTACGGGTGCGTAAACAGCACCGCGACTCGAATGATTCTGATTTTGTACTCGATCTTACACTAGAAGTATCCGCTGGTATCACGATCCTATTTGGCCCATCAGGGGCGGGGAAGTCCACTCTTTTGGATTGTATTGCGGGATTGGTGCGGCCGGATGCAGGTCGTATCTCCGTTGGTGATGATGTTCTGGTGGATTCCGAGAGCGGTGTACACTTGGCTCCCCAAAAGCGACGGCTCGCTTATGTGTTTCAGGAGTTAGCGCTGTTCCCACATAAGACAGGGGAAGAAAATGTGGGGTACGGGTTGACAAATCTACCGAGGAAAGAGCGAAACGGACGAGTAGAGGAAATTTTGGCGGCATTTCACGTGGAGCAATTAAGAAAACGTAAGCCGAGTGAAATGTCTGGAGGTGAGAAACGACGAGTTGCGCTGGCACGGTCATTGGTGACATCCCCGCGCGTGTTGCTACTGGATGAGCCGCTGACAGGTTTGGATACTGGCTTGAAAGCGGGGATTATCGATGACCTGCGCGCGTGGAATGCGGCCTACAAGATTCCAATCTTATATGTTACTCACAGTCGCGACGAGGTAGATGCTCTGGGTGAGCACGTCATAGCAATGCATCATGGACGAGTGGTTGGCGCGGGGACAGCGAATGAAATACTGGATGCACCGCGGCTCAAGGGTTTAGCTCAGGCGGTCGGGTTTGAAAATTTGCTGTGGGGCACTGTTGTCGAACTGCGCAAACCCGATGGCGTGATGCGTGTACGGGGGGAGCGAAGTCTCTGCGAACTCGAAGTGCCGCTTGGGGATGCTGCTCCAGGGAGCCGCGTGTGTATCGCCGTTCGTGCGGGAGACATCCTCTTGGCAACGAAACAACCGAGCGCGCTTAGCGCCCGGAACATCATGGAAGGGCAAATTGTTTCGTTAGAGCAACGGGGAACAATGGTGATTGCAAGAGTGAATTGCGGGATGGTTTTTATTGTGCACGTGACCCCTGGCGCCGCGCGAACGCTGGAATTATGCGTCGAGCGCAAAGTGTGGCTCGTACTGAAGACACATTCCTGCCACCTGGTCGCTGCATAAAATCCGTCGACCTTAACTAAAGACGGGATTTTGGGGTGGGCATCGAGTTTCCGTGTGTCCGGTTGGGGATGCTGAATTTGATTTGGTCGGCTTCTAGCGTATCACCCTTTGGGGTGGCATGGATTACAACCCGGTCCCCCACGGCAAGGTCGGAGCGCTTGGCGGGCTGGTCGTTGTCGGCATTTCTCGAGATATATACGGTTGACTCAAGGAGTTTCACTTCGACGGACTTTCCACCACTGGTTTTCACGATTACTGAGTCACCGTTTATTTTTTCGAGCGTTCCCATAATATGTTTCTTGTCGCCGTGTGCAAAGGCGCAAACGGCAATTAATGCGAGCGAAAGAATAATTGCGAAAGGCCGATATTTCATGGGAATCCTCACTGCGACGAGACTAAAATCCGCCGCTGCTGAATATAGAATACATTATTGGGGATGATGCGGTTTTTCATGCTGCGATTCACCTTTCAGGAAGTCATGTTCCTGTTGTTCTTCATCGTGATCCTCCGGTCCCTTTGGGTTGTAGCGCTGCATCTCCAGCCGCTCTTCGACACTTAATTGCGGCAGATGACGGATGAAGAGGACAAGTTTCCAGGAATCGTCGTTCGAACCGTGGATGGTGAAAGTCGGCATACCCGTAAAGCGCACACCATTTTCAATGATCCAGAAGATTTCACCATCAGAAAGATTTTGGGTGTCTGATTTTCGCAAATCGGGAGGCTTTGGATACAATCCATGACCGATAGGTGTGTCGCCACTGCCATCGTTGGCGTGGCAGCTGGCACAATGGTCGGCGAAATGGAGACGCGCAGCGTGCAGGTTTTCGGCCGAAGCGCCGACCGGATTCTGCGAGCTGCGTGCTCGAGCCGGAATGGAAAGATGACGAACGTTCCGGGCGATAAAGACCTCGAGCCTGGTCGGCGTTGCGCTGGCACTAAGACCATCGTGGAGAATGGACGTGGCTGTGGCGGCTGCCAAGCCGAGAACTGCCAGCGCTATCGCAACCCAGACCGTCCCGCGTTTCATCGCATTCCCGCTAGGATAGAATATCCGTTTCCCTCAAATACACTCTTCCAGAGATTCAAGTAAATTACATTCGAGCGGCGACGCGTGCAACGACGTGATTGTCGGAGTCACGTAGCAGAAGCACGAGACTGTCTGTCAGAGGCACATCGCCGCTATGAACGGCTAATGAATAACTCCATTCCAGTTTCTGCGGTAAATCGTGCGCCCGAAGCCCGGCGTACGGAACCACAGGATCCACTGAGAAATAAGTGCGCGTGACATTCTCCACAGGGCGTAGCGCAATTCCGCGCTTCCAATAGAGCGACAAATGCAAAGTGCTCATCAACCCCCGGGTTAGATAGACTCGTTCCCTTATCGTTTGCCGTTGTGAAGTGCATGGGAAGTCGTGAATGACGAAAATAAGATTCAGTTCGTCAGGAAACGTTGTGATGGTTTCTTTGCCTCGGCGGTACTGGGTGCCGAAGTCATCATCGATACGTTTGAGATCGTCAAAGAAGTGTGGTGCCGTGACCCGGCCTGCCAGGCGAAAACAAACGTTTTCACGAAGACCGCCATCTGTTTGGAAGAAAATACCACCGTCGAAATTCCACACGCGGCGAGGCACACGCTTCTCATCGTCGAGCCGTTTTTGGGCAAGAGTGTTTCCTGCGCTTAGGAATAAAAAAACAACGGCCGCGAGGCCCGACGTTCTTACCAAGAAAAAGCCCATTGGATTCTAGGGGTGCGTCATATCCTGCGGGCGGACAAGTGCGTCAAACTCTTCCCCGGTTACGAAGCGAAGTTTTAGAGCAGCTTCCCGAAGGCTGATGTGCTCGTGGTGCGCGGTGTGAGCGACCTTTGCGGCATTGTCGTAGCCGATTTTAGGGGCCAGTGCGGTGACGAGCATCAATGAATTTTGAACGTAGTAATCTATTTGCTGTGCATTCACTGCAATGCCTTTCACGCAGTGATCCACGAAGCTGTTACACGCATCAGCAAGAAGTTCAACCGAATGAAGGTAGTTAAAGATCATCACAGGCTTAAAAACATTCAACTCAAAATTGCCTTGCGAACCGCCAAAACCGATAGCGGCGTCGTTGCCCATCACCTGCACCGCCACCATAGTTAGGGCTTCACACTGTGTGGGGTTTACCTTGCCGGGCATGATAGAAGAACCCGGCTCATTTTCTGGGAGAGAAAGCTCTCCAAGACCGCAACGCGGGCCCGAAGCAAGCCAACGAATGTCGTTGGCGATTTTCATGAGGGAGGCGGCGAGAGTCTTCAAAGCACCGCTGGCAAAAACGACTTCGTCGTGAGCGGAAAGCGCGGCGAATTTGTTGGGATGCGAGCGGAACGGCAGGCCGGTTAGTTCGCTAATCTTCCGGGCAGCACGCTCGGCGAATTCAGGGTGAGCGTTGAGTCCTGTACCTACTGCTGTGCCACCGATAGCAAGATCGTAGAGCCCATCAAGGGCCGTGCTAATGCGGGCGGCATCGCGATCAAGCAAATTGACCCAGCCGGAAAATTCTTGGCCAAGTGTTAGAGGGGTGGCGTCCTGCAGATGAGTGCGGCCGATTTTCACTATAGATGAGAATTCCTTGGCTTTTGCATCCAAGGCATCGCGAAGTTTTTTTATGGCCGGCAACAAACGGCGGAAAGTTTCTGTTGCCGCCGCGATGTGCATGGCCGTCGGGAAAGTGTCGTTGGAGGACTGCGACATGTTGACGTCATCATTCGGATGAATGGGCTTTTTGCTGCCCATAACACCGCCGGCAATTTCAATAGCGCGATTTGAGATTACTTCATTGACGTTCATGTTCGTCTGTGTGCCGCTGCCGGTCTGCCAGATGCGAAGCGGAAAATGATCATTAAGCTTACCGCCGATGATCTCATCAGCGGCTTGCGTAATGAGCTTGCATTTTTCGATAGATAGCTTGCCGAGATCCTGATTGACGAGTGCCGCAGCCTTCTTGAGAATACCGAAGGCGCGTATGAGTTCGGGCGGCATGAGGTCTCGGCCGATGGCGAAGTGGATTAGAGATCGGGCCGTTTGCGCGCCATAATAACGGTCGATCGGCACCTCGATCTTTCCCATGCTGTCGGATTCGGTGCGGGTGGCCACGGAGTGAGCAGTTTGAGTTGCATCGGACATGGGAAGCTCCTGCGGGTTTCAAACAGAGTTTATCAGGTATGTGCACAGTTTCGTGCGTGTCTCGAACTGGTAGCGAAGCGTCATGTATAATTGAGCATGGGGAATATGCAGGTTTTTCATGACTGGGAAACTTAAGGTCAAGACCCGCTTACGTCGCGGTCTGCGTTTTGCGCGGACACGTCTGCGCGAGCTGAGAATGATTGGGAAGGCTTTGGCCTCCACGAAACATCCCATTCTTGTTCATATAATCCCGATGCGAAAGTGCAATCTCGCGTGCACCTATTGTAACGAGTTTGACGATGTATCGAAACCCGTTCCTCTCGCTGAGATGAAGCGGCGGTTGGATGCCCTCGCCGCAATGGGGACCTCCGTTATTACGATCAGTGGGGGCGAGCCGCTGATGCACCCAGACCTGGATGAAGTCATCCGGCATATTCGGCAACGCGGGATGATTGCTGGGATGATCACGAATGGCTTTTATCTTAACGAAGAACGCATTGAGCGGCTAAATGCGGCTGGGTTGGAACACCTGCAGATCAGCATCGATAACGTTGTACCTGATGAGGTATCGAAGAAGAGTTTAAAGACCCTCGACGGCCGGCTCGAAATGCTCTCGCAGTATGCGGTGTTTCAGGTGAATATCAATTCCGTACTGGGAAGTGGTGTAAAAAGTCCAGAAGATGCGCTGCAAATTGCACACCGGGCTGTGGACCTTGGCTTTACCAGTACCGTGGGGATTATTCATGATCACAATGGTCAATTGAAGCCCTTGGGCGCGCGCGAGCAGGAAATATTTGAAGAGATTATGAGACTGGGAAAGCGATCATTCTCCAGGTTCAACACTTTTCAGCACAACGTAGCGCGCGGGCGGGAGCATAACTGGCGTTGCCGCGCCGGTTCGCGATATTTATACATTTGCGAGGACGGACTTGTGCATTGGTGTTCACAGCAGCGCGGATATCCAGGAATTCCACTGTCGCAATACAAGCCCGAAATCCGGCACCGCGAGTATTCCACTGAGAAGTTTTGCGCGCCACGGTGTACGGTATCCTGTGTGCAACAGGTGAGTATCCTCGACAACTGGCGCGATCCTCAAAATCTAAAGCCCATCCCCATGGCGACGTCTACTCAGCCGCCGCTGGCACAGATCGGGACTGTACGGAGCGACACCTGAAAGATCGTTTAATTCTTTTGCATTGCTTTCTTTTCGCTGTTTTCCTTCCGTACACACTTCCGCCGTCTTCCTGTGGACGCTCGCCCTGTGCTTGCCAACAATAAAAGCATGTCAGGAACAGCGATTGAAATCGACAATTTGACTAAGGACTACCCTATCGGATTTCTTCAGCTGAAGAAGAAGAGATCGCTTGAGGCGTTGACCATGAGCGTAGAGACTGGGGAAGTTTTTGGTTTTCTCGGGCCGAACGGTGCCGGCAAATCGACGACCATCAAACTCCTGATGCGGCTTATTTTTCCCACTTCGGGTTCGGCGCGAATTCAAGGGAAGCCCATCAGCGACATTGGAATGCACCGGGACATCGGATACCTGCCAGAACAACCATATTTTTATGATTACCTCACGGCCCCTGAAGTGCTCGATTATTTTGCGAGGTTCCACGACCTGAAAGCAACAGAGCGCCGAGACCGCGTCAGCCACATGCTAAAAAAGGTGGGGCTTGAGACAGTCGGGAAGCTCCAGCTTAGAAAGTATTCAAAGGGGATGTTGCAGCGGGTCGGCTTGGCGCAGGCAATTCTTCACGATCCGGAGGTAGTCATTCTTGATGAGCCGATGTCTGGGCTCGACCCGGTCGGTCGCCGTGAAGTACGAGACATTATTCTGGAACTGAAGCGCAATGGTAAAACTATTTTGTTTTCCACGCATATTCTTTCCGATGCGGAGATGCTTTGCGATCGAGTGGGCGTAATTGTTGGCGGGAGATTGCGTGGAGTGGGTGCGCCGGGTGAAATCGTTGACATGAAGACGCGCGCCGCGGAGATCCTCTTCGAACTGACACCATCCACAATCACTAACATACCTCTGCTGGCCGAAGCCACACGAACGGGCGACCGATACCGTCTGCAGGTTGATGAAGCGAAGTTATACCCGGCGATTGAACAACTGCGCGGAATTAGCGCCAAGATATTATCCGTGGCGCAGCTGAAACCTTCTTTGGAAGAATATTTCATGCATTTGGTGGAAACTGACCGCGCGCAAGCAATGGCTGTTGAGGTACACGGTAAATGAATCACGCGGGTGCTGTCGCGCTGAATACCTTTCGTGAAGCGGTACGAGACCGCGTGCTTTATAGCCTAGTATTTTTTGCGTTGATCATGATGGCGGCTGCCGTCCTGGTTGGGCAAATTTCGATCGGCATCGAGGAAATAGTAATTGTGACCCTCGGTTTGAGCGCCATATCGCTGATCGGTCTGTTAATCGCGGTCTTCGTCGGCGTAGGACTCGTTTCGAAAGAAATGGAGAAACGAACGTTATATGCGGTTCTGGCCAAGCCAGTACGTCGGTGGGAATTCTTGCTGGGCAAATTTGGTGGGCTGGTACTGACGTTATCGATAAACACGGGCGCCATGGCGCTCGGTTTATTCTTGGCGTTGTTCTACGTGAAACATTCGCTGCAGCGAGCTGATGCGGTTCTGCTGGTGGCTGTTTATTTCATTCTGTTGAAGCTCGCGCTGGTGGTGGCTCTTGCCTTATTGTTTTCCTGTTTTACTACGCCGCTGTTGGCTATCTTGTTCACGGCTGGACTCTACCTTGCAGGTTTGTTCGTTCACCAGATGCGTAACCTGCGCCATGACCTAATTAATCCGGCGCTCGGGTCGCTAATGCGCTGGCTCTCCTACGTGTTGCCAAATTTTGAGAATTTCGATTTGATGAGCGCGGCAGCACACCGCCGGGCGATTCCCACCGCGTTGATCCTGCATAATACTCTCTATACCACCCTTTATTGCGGGCTTGTACTGATTGCAGCGGCTGTGATCTTCTCGCGGCGTGATCTGAAATGAATTTCGAAAAGACTATCGCTGCCTCGCTACTGCTTATATTCCCTTTGGGATTCGTAGGAATTTGGCGATTGCAAAAGGACATCGACGTTCAGCGCCAAGCTCTTCATCAGGAGCAAGACGAGCTAGTTTTGCGGTCGGCCAAGCTCATGAAGGTAATGAGCTTGGAATATGCTCCACTCGTCGCCGATATCTACTGGACCCGTGCCGTTCAGTACTACGGTGCCAAGCATTTTGGTGCTGAGACCAATCTTGAACTTCTCTGGCCGCTTCTGGATATCACGTCCACTCTCGATCCGAACCTGCTGGTGGCCTACCGGTTTGGCGCGATGTTCCTCAGCGATGCTCCGCCTCGCGGAGCGGGCCGTCCCGATCTTGCTGTGGAGCTGATCGAGCGTGGGATCCGTGCCAATCCTGAGTACTGGCGTTTGTATGAAGACCTGGGATTTGTCTACTACTTCGACATGAAAGATTACCGGAAAGCCTCACAGGCATTTTATGAGGGAAGCAAGAAACCCTATGCCCAGATTTGGATGAAAGTCATGGCCGCGAAAATTGCTGCGGAGGGAGAGTCGCTTTCCACCTCTATTTTTCTCTGGAAAAACGTGTACGACACGACACAAGACTTAGATGTTAAGCAAAATGCGCTCACTCATTTGCAACTGCTTCAAGCACAACAGGATTGCAAGCAGATTGACGCAAAAACTAGTGAATATGAAAAACGCTATGGACGGCGGCCTACGCGAATCACTCAACTGGTGGAGGCCGACCTATTGCGGGGTGTGCCGCGTGATCCGCTGGGATTTGAATACGTTTTATCCGACGACGGGAAAGCGGAACTCAATCTCGAAAGTCCTCTTCTTGAACGACAAGTGATGTCTCAACCTAAAAACTGAGATGTTTGTAGCGCGCCTCCACAAAGTCGAGTGGCTCAGGCCGCGGCATGATGATCTGGCTAGCGACGGAAGTAGGAGAAGAGCCAGAAGATCAGAGAGAGGCCTACGCTGAGGATAAGGCAAGTGACGACGGGAAAATAAAAGGTGGTGTGTTCGCCGCGGTGGACGATGTCGCCGGGAAGGCGGCCGAGTCGGAAAGGCAGGCGCCCGCCAAAATAGAGCAGGACACCGATGGCAATGAGGAGGGCGCCCAGGACGAGCACGGTGCGGCCGAGTTCCCGCAGAGGATCCATGGGAGGAAGTTTATGCCTTCGGGGGAAGGATACAAGGGGACGGTCAGAGCCAGGGACGATGCGATACAGCGCGCCGTGCTCGGGGGTGGAGCCGGTGGCATAAGTCCAGCCAAAAGTTATTTGAGCCGACGGGAGCTAAATGAGCTCGTGGCCGGCAAAGAAGTAGCCTATTTCAAACGCGGCGGTTTCCGGAGCGTCCGAGCCGTGAGTGCAGTTATTCCCAATGTTGCTGCCGAGGTCACGACGAATGGTGCCTGGCGCGGCTTGTTTGGGATCGGTCGCCCCCATGGTGTCGCGCCATTTCAGGATCGCACCATCAGCTTCGAGGACGAGAGCAATAATTTTTCCAGAACTCATGAAGTCAGTGAGCTCACCGAAGAATGGCCGTTGTATATGGACCGCGTAAAAACCGCCAGCTTCCTCTTTTGTGAGACGCAAAGTTTTAACGGCCACAATTTTGAATCCCGCTTTTTGAATGCGGGAGAGTATTTCGCCTTGAAGGCCGCGCGCCATGGCGTCCGGCTTGATGATGGCAAATGTACGTTCGAGTGCCACGAAAGATCCCTCCCAAAAATTAATTGAAAATCGCCGGCGAGATTGCACTGGAGTTCGGTGTAGGGCCAGCCGATTTTAGAGGACGGACTAAAGTCCATCCCACAGAAAGCTAAGACTTCAGAGCCGCGGCAACGGTCGAGCCGAGGTCTGCGGGCGTTTCGACGCAAGTTATCCCGGCGGCGCTCATGGCGGCGTACTTATCCTTGGCGGTGCCTTGACCACCGCTGATGATGGCACCGGCGTGGCCCATGCGGCGTCCCGGAGGGGCCGTCTGACCAGCGATGAAGCCGACGACCGGCTTTTTCACATGTGTCTTGATCCACTCCGCAGCAGTTTCTTCGGCATTTCCACCGATTTCGCCGATGAGAATCATGGCGCGCGTATCAGGGTCATCATTGAAGAGCCGAACGGCGTCGAGAAACGAAGTGCCGATAATTGGATCGCCTCCGATGCCGATGCAAGTGGATTGACCAATACCGAGGCGCGTCAATTGATCAACGGCTTCGTAAGTGAGCGTGCCGCTGCGGCTGACAACTCCCACATGCCCGGCTTTGTGAATACGTCCTGGCATGATGCCAATTTTGCATTTTCCCGGCGAGATTACCCCCGGACAATTGGGTCCGATGAGGCGGATCTTCTGGAAATCCACAGTGGCAGCCACACGGACCATGTCCAAAACTGGGATACCTTCCGTAATGCAGATGACCAGCGGAATTTCCCCGTCGGCGGCTTCCAGAATGGCGTCCGCGGCAAAGGGTGGAGGAACAAAGATGACGGAAGCGTTGGCGGAGGTTCCCTTCGCGGCTTCGGCGACAGTATTGAATACGGGACGTTCTAAATGTTTAGTGCCGCCTTTGCCCGGAGTCACGCCGCCTACCACGTTGGTACCGTACTCTATCATCTGCTGCGCGTGAAATGTGCCTTCGCGTCCGGTAAAACCCTGCACGATCAGGCGCGTCTTTTGGTCAACAAGAACGCTCATGCCGCGTCTCTCGCCAACGCCACGACCTTTTGTGCGCCGTCCTTCATGCCATTAGCAATCGTGAAATTTAACTTGCTCTCGCGGAGAATTTGCTGGCCCAGCTCCACGTTGGTTCCTTCCATGCGCACGACTACAGGCACCTTCAATTGTAAATCCTTGGCTGCAGCCACGACGCCGGTAGCGAGAACGTCGCAACGCAAGATTCCGCCAAAAATGTTGATGAATACGGCCCTCACGCCTGGATCGGTCATTAGGATGCGAAAGGCGTTTTTTACCTGGTCCGCGGACGCGCCGCCACCTACATCGAGGAAATTTGCCGGCGACCCACCAGCATATTTGACGATGTCCATGGTGGCCATGGCCAGCCCGGCTCCGTTAACCATGCAAGCGACGCTGCCGTCGAGCTTGATGTAATTGAGGCCATATTTCGAAGCTTCGACTTCAAGGGGATCTTCCTCATCGAGATCGCGGAGTTCGCGCAATTCCTTGTGGCGAAACATGGCGTTGTCGTCGAAAGCCATTTTGGCGTCGAGGGCCACGAGCTTGCCATCGCCGGTCAATACACAAGGATTGATCTCCAGCATGGTGGCATCGGTATCGATGAAAGCGCGATAAAGCGCCTGGAGAAACGGCGCCGCATGACTGACGACTTCCATCGGCAATCCGAGCCCGAAGGCAATCTTGCGCGCCTGATAAGCTTGGAGACCCACCGCGGGATGAATCGTCGCGCGCAAAATGGCATCGGGATTAACTTTGGCGACTTCTTCAATTTCCATGCCGCCGGCGGCGCTGGCCATGAACACGACTTTGTTGCTGGCGCGATCGACAAGCAAACCAAGGTACAGCTCTCGCTTGATGTCGAGACCTTCTTCGATCAGCAAGCGCTTCACGAAGCGCCCGCCGGGACCGGTCTGTGGCGTAACCAAATTCATTCCCAGAATGTGACTGGCAATATCCGCGGCTTCGTCGGCCGAGCGCGCCAACTTCACGCCGCCCGCTTTGCCGCGGCCACCAGCATGGATTTGCGCCTTGACGACAACAATGTGCAACTTCAAACGCTGTGCCGCGTCGCGCGCTTCTTCCTTGCTAAAAGCTACTTCGCCCCGCGGGGTGGTAACACCATAGCGCGCAAGAATAGCTTTCGCCTGATACTCATGAATCTTCATCTAGGTTCCATCAATGTTAGAATTTTGTGGTTACTTGAAACATAGAAGTTTACCCGGAAGGCGGAAACGGAGCAAGGACGCACGGAATGGCCTGCCAATGAAGGAAATATGCGTACGCAGGGGCTGATCAATCACGTCTCGAGCGGCCACTTACTTACGCGCGCGCAAGCGGAAGAAGTGATGGAGGAGATTCTATCTGGCCGGGTCAGCACGGCAGAAATTGTGCGATTGCTGTCTGGACTGAATGCCCGGCCGCTGCAGGTGCAGGAACTAACCGGATTCGCCAGCGTCATGCGGCGTCACGCGGCGCCGGTTTTCGCGGATAACGGTTTGCAGCCGGTGAAGCTTGTCGATACCTGTGGCACCGGAGGCGACTACGCCGGCACATTTAATATTTCCACCGCGGCTGCGATCGTCGCGGCTGCTGCCGGCGCGCGTGTCGCGAAACACGGCAATCGTTCGGCGAGTTCGCGGTGCGGCTCAGCGGATGTTTTGGAAGCGCTGGGAGTACGCATTGCCATTCCGCTGGAGTATTGCGGGCAAGGAATTGAAAAGCTAGGCATCGGTTTTTTATTTGCACCCGCAGCACATGCGGCCACGCGGCACGCCGCGCCCGCGCGACAACAGATCGGCGCACGAACAATATTCAATCTTCTCGGGCCGCTTACAAATCCGGCTGGGGCCAAGCATCAAGTATTGGGTGTTTTTTCGCTGGAGGTACTTGACCTGGTTGCGGCAACGCTTGCCGAATTGGGTACGGAACGCGCGTTCGTCGTATATGGAGCGGCGGGTCTCGACGAGATCTCGCTGGAGGGCGAAACGTTGATCGCTGAAGTGCGCGAAGGTACGGTGCGGCGATTTACCGTTACGCCGGAAGAATTCGGCGTTTCGCGGACTCCGCTGGAAGCTTTGCGCGGAGGCGCTCCAAGCAGAAATGCTGAGATCATCCGAGCCATTTTTGCGGGCCAGCCGGGCCCTCAGCGTGACGTGGTGGTGATGAATGCAGCCGCGGCGTTAGTGGCTGCCGGAATCGCCACGAACTTCCGGGAGGGTGCCCATCTAGCGATGACCGCAATCACCACCAGCGCGGCACGCGAAAAGCTAACTGCAATTATCGAGTTCACGAACGCGGAGTAAAAGTATTTGCTGTATGCTATTGGCATCGAGCAATCTTTGCGGAGTTGGCCTGGTAAAGCTCGAAACCGCAAATCATAAATCAAGAAAATTCTGCAGAATTTGCTTGCCGGATTCCGTGAGCACAGACTCGGGATGAAATTGCACACCCTCAATTTTGTAATGTCGGTGCCTGAGGCCCATGATGATGCCGTCGTTCGTTTCAGCGGTGATCAATAGTTCTCGCGGCAAGGATTTTCGCTCCACGATCAGTGAATGATAACGCGTAGCAGTAAAAGGATCGGGCAGCTTGCGAAATACACCTCTGCGGTCATGATGAATCTCGCTTGTCTTGCCGTGAAAAAGCGCGGGGGCGCGTTTTATTTTTCCACCGAAGGCCGCACCAATTGCCTGATGCCCGAGGCACACGCCAAGAATGGGAAACTTGCCTGCAAGACGTTCGATTAGCTCTACCGAGATACCCGCTTCCTGGGGCGTGCAGGGTCCTGGCGAAATCACGATGCGGTCCGGCTTGCGCCGGGCAATTTCTTCGACCGAAATTTTGTCGTTGCGGTGCACTTGTACGTCGCAGCCCAACTCGCCGAGATATTGGGCAAGGTTGTAGGTGAAGGAATCGTAGTTGTCGAGCAGGAGAATCACTTGAGTTTCTTCTCCGAACGGCGGCCTGACGCGCGGCGGCTTAGGGGCGAAGCCAGAGGCCCGTGGTGATGGAGAATGTTTGAGTTTCTCGTTTGGTTAGCGGTCTCCAGCGCCGTCAATAAAGCTCGCGATTTGTTCAGCGTTTCCTGATATTCTCCCGCGGGCGTGGAGTCAGCGACAATCCCGCCGCCGGCTTGCACGTGAGCCACTCCGTTTTTGATGACCATCGTACGCAAGGCGATGCACGAATCGAGATTGCCCGCAAAATCCATATATAAGACGCCGCCCGCGTAGATTCCGCGGCGTGTGCGTTCGAGATCTTCGATGATTTCCATGGCGCGTACTTTGGGCGCGCCGGAGACCGTGCCAGCCGGAAAGCAAGCCATAAGCGCGTCGAAACAGTCGACATCTTCACGCAACCTGCCACGAAGACTGGAAACCAGGTGCATAACGTGCGAAAAGCGCTCGACCGTCATCAATTGCTCGACCTTGACGGTGCCGTACTCGCAAACTCGGCCCAGATCATTCCGGCCGAGGTCCACGAGCATGATGTGTTCAGCGCGCTCCTTTTCGCTGGCCAGCATTTTTTGTTCGAACCGGCGGTCCTCAGCATCATCTTGTCCCCGTGGTAAAGTTCCTGCGATGGGGCGGTAGAAAACATCGCGACCCTGCACTTTGACAAGCATTTCCGGGGAACTGCCGACGATGGAGACGTCATTCATCTGCAGATAGAAAAGATATGGAGAAGGATTCAATGCGCGTAACGCCCGATAAACTTCAAACGGCGGGGCTTGCGTTTTCGCAGAGAACCGCTGGCTGATCACCACTTGGAAAATGTCGCCCGCGCGGATGAACTCCTTTGCTTTGCGAACAGCCGCGAGGTACTCCGGCCGCCGAAAATTGGAAGTCACCTTAAAGGGTAACCGCCTTTTAGCCTTGGTTTTCAAGCTGGGGCTCTCGGCAGGAGCCGGATCTTCGAGCTGGAGCCGGGTGCGCTTTATTTCGCGTACCGCGGCATTGTATTTTGAGCGTAGACTGCCAGAACCCTGAGTAAAGACATTACGAACGACCCACAAGCGGTGTTGCACGTGATCAAAAGCGAGGATGCCATGGTAAAACATGAGCATCGCATCGTATAAGCCGATTTCATCGCGTAATTTTTTGGGCAGGCGTTCGATAAGCCGCACCATATCGTAGCTAAAATAGCCAATTGCGCCCGCCACCAGAGGCGGCAATCCGGGCAGACGCACGGGGTGGAAGCGTTCCATGCGGGCACGCAAAAACGTCACAGGATCGCGTTCTTCCCAAAGAATGCGATCGCGGCTTTCCAAAACGCACGCGCCGTTGGCGTAGCGGAAAACTTCTTCCGGATTCGCCCCCGCGAAAGTATACCGAGCGATCTTTTCGCCACCTTCCACGCTTTCCAAGAGGAATGAGTATCGCGCGCCCTGAGCGATTCGGAGATAAGCACTTACTGGCGTGAGCAAGTCCGCCGAAAAAACGTCATAAATAGGCACCAGATTTCCGCGCTTTGCCAAGCGCTGAAATTCACGGAAGTCCGGCTGAATCACGGAAGCCTCCCTGGTTTGTTATTGCCGCTCTCCGACTCCGCATTCAGCGCACTCTTCACGGCGCGTCGCATGACCGTTTCCGGAGCACGTTTTGCGGTCCACATTTCCCACTGGGCAATTCCTTGAGCGAGAAACATGTCGACTCCGGAAACGGTGATAATTCCCTTTTGCGCAGCACGCTTTAAGAGTTCGGTTCGCTGGGGACGGTAGATCAGATCCATCACGATGCGACAGTTTAACTCGCGCGGTTCGAGAGGCGAAATTCGCTCATGCGGGTGCATACCGACCGGAGTGGCATTTAGGATCGCGTCGAAGAACTCACCACGCAAAGCGCGCCGGGGAATGACTTCGCCGCCTACCGCGAGGGCCAACTCGTGGGCCGGCTTTTCGCGTCGCGCACAGATTGCCACCGCAGCGCCCGCGCGCGCTAAAGCGAAAGCAGCCGCTCTGGCTGATCCCCCGGCTCCAAAGATAAGCACACGGCTACATGGAAGATGCAGTTTTTTCTCGAGCGCGCGCAGAACTCCAACGTAATCCGTGTTGCATCCATAGAGAGAGCCGTCAGGCCTTACCATCACAGTATTCACCGCGCCTATGCTTTCAGCCAGCTGTTCACATTCTTTCAAAAATTTCAGAATTCCCTGTTTGTGAGGCAGCGTAACACTAAAGCCGCGAACCCCAAGCTCGGGAACGGCCTTCAGGAAATCGTGCAGGTCATTAACGAGAAATGGCAGATAAACGGCATCGATTCGCCGTGCAGAAAACCCCTTGTTGTGCATAAGCGGGGATAGAGAATGGCCGATTGGGTTACCAATAACGCCGTAAACCGCGGTGCGCCGAGTCAATCGATGCGCGCGGTAAAGATGTTTCATGTCCCATAGGGATACCTGTCCCGGAGCCGTGGCTTCGGCAACGGGAGCGTAGGTCAACGCGCTACCAGAGCGTAGCGCAAGAATACGCGCCGGGAGCCCGGCCTCTCCCATCGACACGGCAACTACTTTTTTCGAGCGTTTCGCTGCCGCAAGCAATCTCACACCGTCCGCGATACTGCCCGCAGTTGCGGCGATCTTAATGAGCTCGGCTGCGCCAGACAGATAACGGTTCAGAATTGGGTTCAGCGGCGGTGTGCGCTTAAAATCATGTATCGACAGAAGCATCCGCCGCGGAATAGCATATCCTTGCAACGATCCATCCGGAATCTCTCGAAGCGTTTCAACTTCCAAATCGCACCAGGAGCAGCCTGCCTCACGCGCCCGACCTAGCCAGTGCAATTGCGCTCTTATATTTCCAGGAAATCTGCCGCCACCGAGCCGGCGGCGGCACGTCGCAAGGAATGTGATGTTACGGGCCCTGTTCTTCTTAAGCCAAGCGAGGAAGCGTAAACGCTCTGCATCATTGCGCAACCAGTCGAGACGTAGCTCAACGGTAGGAGTTTCTCGCAGTGCCTGGCGCACCTGCCTCGCCATTTCGGCAGCGGTGGGAGCTGCTGCCACCGCGCAGATCCGGCTTATGCCTTTCCCAAACAGCGCCATGCAAGTGCCTCAATCTCTCAACTGTATTGAAAACGAAGCTTGTAGTATGCCGTATCAAGCCCTTGAAAGTTAATTTGCGCGATATTCGAAGGACAACTGGGTACACTAGCACGCTCTAGGGCTACTATTGGGCCGTGGGAGCCAGTATCAAATATGTAAAGCAATGCTGGCCAACCGGTTGACGCACTCCCGCGACCCTGTTACTTTCGCTTAGAAAAGTCTCCGCCCATCCAGTTGGGCGTTTTTCGAAGGAGTTTTGGAATGCGCGCTAAGCTATGTGTTTTGTTGTCTTTACTATTCCCAGGTGCGGTCGCCTGTTTGGCCCAAAACGATAGTCAGGTGGCTCCGGCTACCCCGCCTCAAATAGACTACACATCTGTAAATTGCTCGGGGTTTGTCACCGATCAAAAAGTCCCAGACGAAATACGGCTCATTTCCGGCGAACAATCGAATTATAAGATTACTTTTGCTCGCGGCGATTATGTGTACATTAACCGGGGTCAGGACAAAGGTATCCAGGTGGGCGATCGGTTTTCAGTCGTGCGCCAGACCAAAGACCCGAACGTAGACTGGTTCAAGAAGCAGGACAGTCTGATGCGCGCGATGGGAACCCACTACACAGACGCCGGACAACTTCGAGTAATTCATGTGGAACCGAAGACCGCTACAGCAGAAGTAAGCTTTTCTTGCGGGGGCATGCTCCGCGGAGACGTGGTGCGTCCGTTTGTGGAGCGGCCTGTTCCACAATATAAGGAAGCCGCTGTTTTTGATCACTTTGCACCCGTCAGCGGGAAATCGGTGGCTATGGTTGTCAATGGAGCGGATTATGCCCCAGTTTTTGGCAAACACAGTATTATTTACGTGAACCTGGGCGGGAAACAGGGTGTAAAAGTCGGCGACTACTTCAGAATCTTTCGGTACCAAGGTTCCTCTTCCGAATTAGCCCCGCAGACACAGGGAAGTCAGTACATGATGTTCGGCTATGGGAGCACACCCGAGCGGTACACCTGGAAGGACCTTCCGCGCGAAGTCCTCGGCGAGGGGATCGTCCTGAACACCAATGGCAACGCCTCAACTGTGTTGATTACTTTCAGCGCTGTCCCGGTGTATGCGGGTGATTTTGTAGAAGTGGAATAAAAGGGAGCTTACGTAGGATTGAGGCCCGCTGCGGTATTTTAGCAGCGGGCTTATTTTTTGCCTTTTGCCTAGAAGCTATTGCACAACCCTCCGTAAGACGATCATGAAGCAGGCGATATGAAAGAACGCGCGATAGATCGTGAGCGAGCGGTCGTAGCGCACCACC
>Ga0209011_1000125_pt1 | contig 41198 bp, 41 predicted proteins | sample BlaSpr_A8_OM1_M3_FD_187986 | JGI IMG/M metagenome (GOLD analysis project Ga0209011, IMG submission 187986) | Forest soil microbial communities from Thunder Bay, Ontario, Canada - Black Spruce, Ontario site 2_A8_OM1_M3 (SPAdes) (version 2) | ecosystem: Environmental > Terrestrial > Soil > Boreal... | reverse complement strand
GTCGACCATCCGCTCGACGTAAGCGTTGGAGCCGCCCACTGGCTATTTGAAGAGGTGGCCGGCGTAGTTGGCCGCCGCCACCCCGATGTAGAGAAGCGCCACCGACGACACGGAGACCGCGATCCCGCCTTTGGCGCGCTCGCCGAGCTCACGGTTGGCTGTGAAGGAGGCGATCACAAGACCGATCAGCGAGACTGCCAGGCCGAATCCCGCGACCAACGTGAGTACGGCAGCAGCGTTGTTGGTCAGATGGACAAGCCCGTGGTAGACGTTCGGTGGCAATCCAGTGAAGTCAGGCGTCACCGAGATGTCGCTGAGGATGCGAGCCACTAACGACCTCCTTTGCCGGCGATACCGGCAATCACGGCTGGACGGGGACTGACGAGCTGGCGCCAGCCGGGGACCTGGTCCCAGCGGCGGAGCTCGAGCTCAGCGGGCGGGGCGTTCGCGTAGAGCAAGACGGCGTGATGCTGTCGCCGAAGTTCATCGATCGTGGCCAGCGGTCGGCCGACGCGCTGCTCGCTGGAACTGGAGCGCCAGCGGTCAGAGTTCTGGGCGCGGAAGACGCGCGTCTCGTCGCCAATTGCGCGGCTGAACTGCTCCAGCGTCTTGAGGTCGCCTTGTCCAGGCAGGAGCACACGGGCGCGGCAGTTGTTCCAGATCGTTCGAGCCGGCTCCAAGCCGTACGCGGATTCGACCTGAGCGAGGTCGTGATAGCAGAGAAGCAGCTGAATGCCCTGACCGGGACCGCTGGACGTGTAGCCGGCCAGGCGTGGGATTCGCGCGAAATTGGCCGCCTCATCAAGAGCTAGAAGCAATCGCGGCCGAAGCACCCCTCCCTGGGCGCGCGCCCGGGTGGTCGCGCGCCGCAGTAGGGAGAGGAGGAGGGCTGAGAAGAGCGGTCGGCATCGTTCGGCTTCCTCGGCCGGGGCGACGAGGTAGAGCGTGCCCGCTTCAGCGAGCAGTCGATCGAGGTCAAGAGCACCGACCCCAGATGCCGTGGCGGCGGCTACGCGCTCGTCCGTCCACAGCGAAAGGGCGGAACGAGCGGTGGAGGCGATCGAGCCAGCCTCGCGGTCGGGCGTGAGAGCGAAGGCGACCAGGAGCTCGGCAGCAGTGACGTCCTCGACGACGGCGGAGAGTCCGATGTACTCGGAGCTAGGCATACGATTCAGACGCATCAGTACCGAGCGCATGTCGCCGCCACGCTCGTGCTCGCAGACTGCTAGACCGGTGATGAGGCTCGACGCGGCCATGTACCAGTGCGTCGAGCTGCCGCGCTTGCCTTCGGCGGTGAAGTGATCCGCCAATTCCGAAGCGGACGCGCAATCCTCGACCGCGTCGATCGGATTCCATGTCGCTGGCCGCAATCCGAGCGGTTCCATCCAGGAGTGGTCGCGGTCTAAAGGAGCGAAGACCCAGATCGGTCCGAAGGATTTGCGATGTTGGGCGGTGAGCGCCACGAGTTCTTCTTTTGTCGAAGTGGCGACGACCGTGCCGCGCCAGCCCAACAGCGTCGGCACGACGACCGTGGAAGTTTTGCCTGAGCGCTGAACCCCGAAGAGCAGGACATTGTCTTCGGCCGGCGACTGCAGTAGACGGTTGTCATGCCAGCCAAGCACGATGCCGTCGCCATGCATGCGATCAGCAGCGGCAGCTCGGCCCAGTTGGTTGCGCTCGCGCGAATGCGCCCAACGGCTGGTGCCATGGCTGTCCGCTGCTGCGCTTCCGATCAGCCAGGTGGGGAGGAGGTAGCGCGCTCCCGAGCCCACTATTCGAGCGGCCAGATGAGTGGTTGCGGCGATCACTCGCATCAGGCCGCGCGCTCCCATCCGAGCCGTCGGGCTTCGGCCTCGGCATCCCGTTGCATTTGCCGCTGATAGCGCCGAGCTACTGCCCTAAGCCGGATGAATGAGCCACTGACGACGCTGGCTACCTCATTAGGCACGCGCTCGAAAGGCCCGCGCTCGCGCTCGATTTCCAGGCCAACCGCTTGTTTTAGAGCCGCCAGGCGAGGCTTACTCAGGTCAACGCGCCGGTAGCCGCCGATGCCATCTGCTTGCATCCCGGCGACGACCAGGTGCACGTGGTGATGCCGCGTATTGCGGTGGATTGCGGCAATCCAACGCAGGTTGGTGACGCCCATGTCGGATTCCAGCTGAGCCACCGCGGCTTGTGCCAACTTCTCCAGGTCGAGGCCTTGGGCACGTTCGGGCGAGATCACGAAGCGGTGCAGGGCCCGCCGGCGATCCATGAAGCCGCCGTTGCGACTGCGGAACAGCTGCGGGCGGGAGCGCTCGATTGAACGGACTACGAACGCAGCGAACTCCTTACGACCTTCGGTTCCGACCGGACCTTGGGGCCCGAAGAGTTCAGCTCGAGAGCTCGCCCTGTCGCGGTGAGCGACGTACTTCAGAAGTCCGCCGACCTCAGGGTGCAGGTCTCGGTGCTGGATGTATTTGACAAAGCCGTTGACGGTGCGTCGAACGTCGGCGCTTGTGCCAGTGGGAGTGAACCTGACGCGCACGATGCAGCGCTCGCTCAAGCGCCTGCCCCTTCCGGATCCCTAGCCGACTGACGGAAGAGCGCGAGTCTCTCCTCAGCTGACTGAGCTGCGCGCTCGCGGAGCGAGCGCATGCGCCGCTCGCCCTCTGGCAGCACCGAGGCGACCATGAGCACGGCGTGCTCAGCAGCACAAAGCGTGGCAAGGATTGCCGCGGAGTCATCCTCCGCCGGGCCCGATCTGCCCTCGGCCGTCAACGCTGTCGTCGCCAGCTCGCGCAGGGCGGCTGCCAGAGCAACCCCCTTCTTATCGGCGAACGCCCTGAGCGCAGCGTCGAGCTCGGCAGGGAGCAAAAGGTGGAATCTTCGAGAAGGCTCCATACCTTCCTTACTGTTCAGTCAGGACTGTGCAAAACCGTCCTCTGGCGTCCTTTCTTCTAAAAACGGACGCTCAGAGGACGGTCGGCCCTTCAATGGTCGGCTTCTGAGTTCAAATGGGTCGTTTTCCAGAGGACGCCAGGGGACGCCTAGAGGACGGCCAGAGGACGCTCAGAGGACGGTCGGTTGCGAACCTTCAGGCACTAACCGACAGGAGGTGCCGATGGCAACCAGTCTTGCAAGGCAAACCAGGGAGAGTTTCGAGCAGGCCCAAGCGGAAATCGAGAGTGGCCAGGACTTAGTCAGCCGCGCTCGCGCAACCACTAACGAAGCGTCGGGCGAGCGGGACAGGCTGCTCCTTGAGATCGTCCTGGCATATCGCCGTGGTCCCCAAGAACCTTGGGCAGCTGCTCTGCTTGACCTGCTCACCCCGGCTGTTCTCGAACGACTCAAGCGCTACGACTCGGAGCCGCCAGCGATTGACCCGGAGGATATCCGCCAGCAATTCGTATTGGAGCTGCTCAAGGCGGCGGCAAAAATGCCCTTCCCTCCGGAAACTGATTTCATCGAGCGTCGCCTGATCCTGCGCGCCGGCCAAGGTGTACGCAGGTGGCTGGCGCGAGAGCGCCACTGGCGAGCCCTCCAGGCCCCACTGACGGTCGAACCGGAGGAAGACCGATGAGGCTCGACTACTTCACCGAACTGCGCTTTATGCTGGGCAGCGCCGAGAGCGGCGACCGGGAACCTGATGGGGAAGGGAAGAGCGATTTGACCGCTTGGCTTACGTCGGTTAGACCTCGCCTTCCTCGCCTGCTTCAGCGAGTTTGGCCTGCCAACTTAGTCGGGGCTGCACTAATAGGCGCCTTTGCCTGGTCGGCGTTTACGGCCGGCGCAATCACCTACCTGGCGATGGTCGCCAGCAACCCCCTCCACCGCGTCCTTATCGGTTTCACGTTGCCCATCGTCGTGATCGCACTGGCAGGCATTCTGTACCCCACAAAGCTGTGGACCCTGATACCCAACGGTGCCTTGTGGCTCCTCCTTTTGGTAACCGACCCAACTGGCCCCAATCACACCGCGTGGATCGACGCGACAGCTGTTGGAGAAGTTGCAATCTCGGCTCTTGCCGTCCTCCTCGATCTCGCCCGAAAGCGTCAGAGCACGCAGCTTCTGGTCGGCCGGTCCAAAGCCACCGTGAATCAACTCGGTTGGGATCTGTACGGGTTGACGACTGTGCCACCGGTCACAAATGAGTCTGTCGATGGCGTCACCGTTTACACGGCGCTGAAGGTTGGCGAGATTGAGCGCCACTTCGATCAAGTCACATCCGCCTCGATTCAAGGCCAGATGCAGCATGCGTTCCGCATGAGCGGATCGGGTAGTTCGATACACGACGTGCCATTGCGTGCGCTGTTCGGCGATACACGAAGCTTTTTCGAGTTCAACGGATCGGGCGTTTCTGATGTCCAGCTCGGTCTGTCAGGCTCGTCGAGAGATGACCTGACTGGTGACGCTTTTGTCGCCGTCTTCGAGCAACGGCTGCAGGATGGAAGTATCGACACGATCCGGGCCATCGTGCCCTCTGAGGGACAAGCGCGGTCCTATGTTGGCCAGCTGCTCAATGCCTGGCAAACCCAACTCGGTGTCAATAGCGATTCCGAGCAGATGCTGCGCAAGTACGCCGGCATGATTTATCAAGGAGTCGCGAGCGACTCAAGCTATGCCGGAGACCGGCTGACGGCCATACTTCGGATGGCTCGGCAAGAACAGCCAGCAGTGATGCTTATCGGGGAAGCCATTGGTCCCCACGCGGTACTCGCTGGCGCGATCCGCTTCGGTCCAAGCGGCCCCCTGTACCAGCTATTCCCGGTTGCGCTGGTTCACGCTCTCTCGGCTCTGATATCCGGAAGGCCTCTACCCAAGCCACCATCGGGCTCGCCTCCTACCACGCTGGCGCCCGTTGAGGCATCAGAGGACGTTGAAAGCGCTTCACCGATTTCTCAATCGGCCAGTCAAAACGGTCATCAAGGGCGTCTATTTATCAGCACCCTCGGAGGCTTACGGGTAGGCGACGGAAGCGGCGATCTAACATCCGCCCTCCTCGACCGCAAAGTGCTGGCCTTCCTCTGGCTCTATCTATTGGTGCGAGCCCTTCGGAATGGACAAGACTCGGTCACTCGAGCATCTCTGGCGGACGAGCTATCGCCTGGGCTCGAGTCGGCGACCCAGCGTTCCCGTTTGCGTGGCCGGCTTAGCGAACTTCGCAATCAACTACCAGGTGGGCTGGGAAGGCGAGTAATCGTCTCGGGCGACCGGGTCCGGCTGGATCTCACCGATTGCGACGTCGACGCCCAACAATTCCTGGAATCTGCTCGGTCGTACAGCAATTCGAAGGGCGTCCTATCGACAGAGCAGCTCACAAGCCTGGAATCCCTCGTCAGTCAGAGCAACGCCTCATTTCTTCCTGATTGGGATGAGATCGAGCAACACGTGAATTCGGGGCGGGGGGGAGCTGGCGAGGTCGTGGCCGATCTACGACACCGGGTCGAAGCCGCTCGATCAAGTCTCCTCAGGTCGTTGGGCGAGGGCTACTTGGCGCACGCAAACGCCGAGGGCGCGGTCAATGCCCTTGAACAGGCGCTGGAACTGTCGCCGGACGATGAATCAGCAGCTCGATCCCTGGTTGCTGCCTGTCTCCAGTCCGGTCGCCTGGCTCGTGCCGACCAACTGAGGAAGGATTTCAGCCTTGTTTGAGTCGCGTTGTTGGGATTGCTCAGGCGGTGGGCCAGGCCGGCACATCCCGATGGGCCAAAACTACGCCTTTGGCGTAGCAAGATGAAGCCGCCGATCGTCTCGGTGGATCGGCAAGCGAATGTGAATCTGTTTCCTTCGGTCTCATCGGTGGAGAGCTACCTCGAGGCAATTGATATTGCCGACGGCGAGTACGACCTCTATGACGCTGACGGGTTGGTACTCCATGGAATCACGACTGTGAAGAGCGTCCAGCTGGGTCCGTTGCAATGGATTCCTGGAGGACGTTGGAATCTAACTGAGTCTGATCTGTCTGAGTATCGCGCGGAGGAGTTGGCAGCAGCATTGCGACGATTCCTGCGAGGGATCAATCTGAAGAAGCGGACTCGGAGCGACGAATGGGTAGACCAGGCGACACTAGCTTCGCTTCTGCTCGAGGCCGCTCCTTTTGCTACCAGGTAGGGGCTGCGTACGAGCCTTGGAAGGTGGGCCAAACTGACCCATCCCAGTGGGCCAAACATACGCCTTCGGCGTAACAAGATAAGCGGGCTTCGCCCGGATTTAGCGACGTGAGGGATGCAGCTGAAAGCGCCATCACGACTGTAGTAGTCGAGGGCTTCTGCCCACTTTGCCGAGCGGAACTGCTTCGACACGGTGAGATGGCATGCTGCCCTTGCAGTGGCTGCAGCTACCGTGTGGATGGTCATTCGCTCTGGATGACCTCGTGTCCCGATCACCCCGCGCAGGAGTGCGAGCACTGGCAGAGTATCTGGCGTCGGCGGCCATGAAAGAAGCTCGTTTGAACGTTATCCTCCCGCTGAGGATTCTTGATGAGCGCCAAACTGCCAATCAAGCCAAATTGACCAATGCAGGGTGGAGCCGATGAGCCAGCGCCGACCAAGCGCTAGCGTTTTGCTCGCGACGCAGGTTCTTGAAAGGAAAATCCGATCGCACCTCAAGCGCCATCTTCTGTTGCTGGGTTTCGAGCGTGAAGAAGACGGATCCCTGAAGGTTCCGTCGAACAGTAAGGAGTCCATCCGAGCCCTCCACCGGATTCAGCGGATCGACCGACTCAAGGAAAACCAAGGATTCATCAAGACACGGGCCAAAGAGCTTTTGCCGGCCTTTGCATCAGGCATCGAGGTGGTACCTGAATCGATCCGCCCACAGCTCCAGTTAGTAGAAGCCAAGACGGTGGAATCGGACGTCTTTCGAATGGCCACCCTGCTTTGGAGCATCCCCGTCTCGCAGGGATATGGCCGGCGACTGCGCTTCCTTGTGTGGGACCAGTCGAACCGGAAGCTGATTGGTCTAATTGCCCTTGGCGACCCGCCTTTCAACCTAGCGGCGCGTGACTCGCTTATCGGTTGGAGTTCAGAGGATCGCAAGGAGCGCCTGATTCACATGATGGATGCCTTCATCCTTGGCGCGGTGCCACCCTACAGTTCGATTCTCGGTGGCAAGCTTGTCGCGAGCCTTGTCCGGTCTGGCGAAGTAGTCAGCCATTTCCGTGACCGCTATCGAGCAACGGTTGGGCTTATTTCGCACAAGGCAAAGCGTGCGTCTCTGGTAGCAGTCACAACGAGTTCGGCACTGGGCCGATCATCCATTTACAACAGGCTCGCACTAGACGGCATCAAATACTTCGCCCCAATTGGGTTCACAGGAGGGTGGGGTCATTTCCATGTTCCTCGGGCTCTCTTCGAAGAGATGCGTCAATACCTTGCGCTACGCGGCCACAAGTACGCACGCGGGTACGAATTTGGGGACGGCCCCAATTGGCGCCTCCGCACCATAAGGGCGACGCTGGATTTACTGGGCTTCAGCGCCGACCTCCTCCGTCACGGAGTTAACAGGGAGATCTTCGTTAGTCAGCTGGCTGACAACGCACTGGATGTGCTTCAAGGTCGAGCACGCCGCCCTAAATATGCAAGTCTGTTGTCCGTCAAGGAAGTGGGCCTGCTGGCGAAGGATAGGTGGGTGGTGCCTCGTGCCTTGAGAGATGATTCTTTTTCGTCGTGGGATCGCAGTGAGATCCTCGGCCGCCTTGACTGGCGAAGTTCGATCAACACCGTGGCCGCCCAACGAACAATCGAGGCTTGACGCAATGGGAGTTCGAGCGCGACGCTCGGAATCTCTAGTTGAATTGCATCAACCGTCGATGTATCGGTTTATGGCTGGGTGAGCCAAGCACCACCCTCGGAGAGCCTGCAGGTCCTACATGACTTGCTCATGTCTCATTTCCAGGGTTTGCGACAGGAGCGAGACTTGCGAGGCGGCGGCAAGCCGATTTTTGCACTTGAGCACGGGCTGACTCTCGCCGAGATTGCCGATCTTCAGGTACTAGTACGTGCGTCCCTCAAGGACGGTGCCCCGTCGCCCAAGTGGTGGCTACCAATTGTTATCTATGCCGCTGAGGTTGGCTACCGCTATTCAGGCGACGAGTATTGGCAAACGTTTGAGGCCGAAACTCCAGGATGGACCGAGCATGGCGATCGTAACTATGTTCGCGATAAGTTCCTTGAATTTGCGAACCGCTTCGGCGGAGCGCGGCCATCAGGCGTGTGGGCTAAGCAGTTCTCAATTATCTGTTGGCCAATTACTCATGCGGTTTTACCTACTGATCTCCAAGAGTATTTGGCTCGTCTGCTTTTCGATTATCGCCATTTGCTCACCAAGGAACTTCAGGAAGACCCCGATGCTCTCGGCAGAAAGCTCGCGTCCAGGGCATTCGGCACGTCATCGCGGTTCATCAATTTCGCCCAAAGCCCAGACCTGCTAGGGCAGGTGGCAGGCGCGCTACTCAGGGGCAAAGATGAAACATCACCACTACTCCTGAGCACGACACTTGCCCGAATAGCCGCGGATCTTGGTCGCAAGCGCCACGCACGGCGGTGGCTTGAAGAGGCTAAGTCGAGCGCCCATCGCATCAACCTAAAAGGCCTCATGCGAATCGCGGGCCGCACGGGATATCGACGAGGGACAGTTCGCGTCCGTATTTCCGATCTGATGACGCCGCAGCTTTCTTTGAGCAGGAATGAATCGGGTACCTGGGATGTTGCAATCGACTTGCCCCAATTGCCCGAGCTTCGGGCGACATTTCCAGAACTACACGATGCATTGCGAAGACTACGTTGCATCGTTGCCGGCGGACCTCCTCTGGCAAGCGGGCGCGTTCTCTACTCTCCTCGGCTGACACTAGCCGCGTGGCCATCTGCGCGCATTCCGCTGCTGCAATTGCAAAATGCCCCAGACCCTAAATACAACGAAACGCTTGCAGATGAGTGCCATCTCTCGGCGGGTCCGCCGTGGCTCTTCAAGATCACAGATGCAGAATCGGCGATAGAGGTGACTGGCAAGACAGTCCGACCGGGAGGCAATTACGTTCTGCTGGGGGAGCCTAACCCTTCAGTTCTAACAGTCGACTGGATTCGCCCACAGTCTCTAGGCTGCTCGGGTATTCGGGCGTACGCCATCAAGGTCCCCGCCCCAATCGGAGCTGATGAATTCGGTAAATTACGCAGTCTCGGGCTCGACGTCGTCAGTGACATCGAGATTCGTCCAGTCGGACTAATTCCTGCAGCTTGGGACGGCGAAGGCCGGGCAGAGTGGATTGGCGGGGACTTTCCGCTTCTAGCTGTTTCGTCCAATCGCGACATCACGAGATGCACGATTGGCCTGGATGGGGACGCAGCCGTTCAGATTCCATGGCCCACATCACAGCCCCATAGGGTGTACCTCCAGGTAACCGACCTCGATCCGGGAGAACACGAACTCCGCGTCACGCTCGAGCCGACCAATGCAGAAGCAGAGCCGGTCGATGGAAAGCTTTCTATTCTCGTGCGCGAGCCGCGAGCTCAATCCCTCACCGGGATGTACCGTGAGGCTCTAGTCATATTGGCCAGCCCCGCATCGCCCACGCTCGACGAGTTATGGGAGGGCAAAGCGAGTGTAGAGGTCGTAGGCCCGATAGGCCTCCCCATTTCACTGAAAGTCAACTTTGAGCACGGATCTGGTGCCGCCCCTTTGCGTACTCAATCGCAGATGTCTCTTCCAATTGACAGTCATGGATTTGCCGAGGCGTTTGATGTGCTCGCTCGTGGGGAGGAGATCTCCGAGCAATACGATGAAGCGACGGCGTGTCTTATTGAGGTTTCGCACCCCGACCTAGGCTCGGCCTCTCTTCGATGCGAAAGAGAGTTTGCGCCACTCAGGTGGGGCGTTGGAAGAGATCGAGAGGGTCCTTACCTACGACTCCACGACAATCTTGGAAACCGGCATATTTCGGTTGAACGATTCAGTTTTTCAAATCCTGACATTAGGCAGCCTGTGACTGTTGGTCTCGATAGCAGATGGCGATCGGTAGACGGTGGATTGTTCGTCGCCGTGTCCCAGGAATTCAACGCCGGAGTTGTTCTTCCGCCCACGGTGCGCGATCTACGAGATCTTAGAAGAGCGACTGTAAGGCCCTGGATAAGTCACGGATCTCGCTCCTCCGATACGGTGCTCGCTTGGATGGAGCTTAGCCGCCTGTGGACTGCGGCCAGGCTCCCGGGCAATGCATTCGCCAGGTACGCTCGAAACGAAGTCCTTCGCTCATTCTCAATTTCGATTTGTAGCGTCATTTGTGGTCCCCGCTGGAGTGCAGGCGAGCGCCTTCTACAGGCGCAGGGCAAAACAGCATTGGTCGAGTTGGGCAAGGCACTTAACGAGACGGCCTACCAAGGACTGGTGGCCTCAGACGTCAAGCGCCGTGCGCCTGGATTTGTTCAGCTCTCGCTTGACGAGCGCGTGGGCGAATTTGCTCGATACGTTCGCAAAATAGCCCCAGTCGTTCGACCTGCGATCAGTCCGGAATCGTTGTCCGGTTTCCTTCTCAGACTAGCCAGTAGCCCCGGCCAGACGACTAGGTGGGGCGGGCCTCTAGCTCGAGTTGGAATCGACGTAGCAATTCAACAACCCATGATGCTCCGCGTTGCCCGCTATCTTGTTCTGGTCGTTCACTCGATTCTGGATAAGTCGACTGACGCTAGTCCTTACGAGAGTTGGGCATGGGAATAGACGTCGTTGACCAGTCTCAGGCGAAGGCGCGCAGCGTCCAAGAACTCGGTCTGGATCGGGAGTCGATAGCCCTTGACGCACCGGAAGCCCTCGCGGCCGCGTTGAGGCGAGCGGCGTCTTTCTTATGCCCAACGACTGGAACGCGTCTCACTGACTCGGTTCTGCACTCACTCGAGTGGCTCACAGAGGACGTCGCTAGCTTGTCTCAGATTTTGTCGGACACTCTTGAGTCCTTGGTCGGTTACGGCGACCTAATGGAATTGGCGAATTTAGCAGTCTCTTCTCGTGGCCTTGTCCTGTTCCTCGGGCCGCCGGCTTACATCCGTCGCCTTAGCGGTTCATACATCTTGCTCGGCATTCGTCCTGAAGGTCAACCGCTCGTCGGGGAAGAGCTCCAGCCGTTTGTCGATTATGAGCGACACGTCAGGGGCATCCAGCCACGGCCGGGGGTGGATATGGACGCCGTCCTTAACGACTATGGGCTTCGGCGCGTGCCACTAGAGCAGTGGTTAAGAAGTCCCCGCCTCGCGAGCCCCGTTGATGTCGTTAGATCGTTCGATGCTCGCCTAGACTCGGCTGGCAGTTCCGGAATTATCGACGGCGTCACGATTCTCGACCCTGACACTCCACCAAACTACTATCGCGGACGTTGGCGCTTAGCCACGCGCAAAGATACCGGGCGTTTCATTGCTCGCCGGCCGCGGGCTTACGGCGCCTCGCTATGGTGCTACGCGGATATCAATGGCGGCGTCACCAAGCGCGTGATCGATCTCCCTATCGAGGCTGGACTCAGTCGAGGCTGCGATGAGGCCTGGAGACTTCAAGCGGCCATCGACTCCCTGCGAGGGCGTCCTCAACACATTCGATCCAGGTCTGCTCGAGACGGTAAGGATCGGGCCATTTTGGACCTGTTCTCGCCACCGCCGGCGTGGTTCCAACGTCGCTGGGACGCTTTGGGGCTGCCCGTACGCGCTGAGGGTGCCCTATTGTCGTACAGCTTCAAAGGAAGCGAGGTCGCCGAGGAATTGCGGTTTGCAGCAGACGCAATGTGGCTGAAGGCCGACACTGCCGTTTACTGAGGAGTAGTCGGGTGGGCATTGGAGCAATGACGATCTCTGAAACGATTCAGGAGATCCGGACCGCTCTAAGGGATTACATCGAAGCGACCTATCACGTTGGTAGCTCGAGTCTGATTCGGCAGAGACGAAAGCTCCTTGACGACGTGGGTGTCGTCTATCAAGTTCCGTACATCGAGTCAACGCCGCGGTATTGGAGCGGCTCGCCTTTCGCCGAACTTGGCTTACCGACGGCAGCCCTTGAGCTATTCGAGCTGATGGCTCACCCCCCGAACAATGAGCCAGCCCTTCTCCACGATCCTCCGTACCGGCATCAAGCCAAGGCCCTCAGTTTGGCGCTCAACGAGAAGCGAAGCTTCGCAGTGACAACCGGGACTGGTTCGGGCAAGACCGAGGCGTTCTTGTTGCCGATGCTCGGCAAGCTAGCTATTGAGGCCAAAGAAAGGCCAACGAAATTCGGGACTCCAGCGGTACGAACCATTCTTCTGTACCCGATGAACGCTCTAGTAAACGACCAACTTGGCAGGCTCCGGCTCATGCTAGGAAATAGGAACGTTGTTCAACAGTTCATGGCTTGGGCGGGGAGACCAGCTCGCTTCGCCCGATACACCAGCAGAACGCTATATCCGGGGGTCCGTAAGGCTGAAAAGGATCAGGTTCGTTTACGAGCAATTGGAAAGTTTTATGTTGACCTGCTGCTGAAGGCGGCGTCTACGGCCTCACCGGAACAGCAGTCCGCGCAGGCTCTCATCGACAGCCTCCGCATGAGAGGCAAATGGCCCGCCAAGCCTGACCTGCAGGCATGGTACGGAGCCAGTGGAAGTCGCTGGAAGAACAGCCAAGGCGAGTTTGTACGCGCGGTAACGCTCCCCGGCGACTCAGAACTACTAACTAGGCATGAGGTTCTCAAGTGTCCGCCGGATGTGCTCGTCACTAACTACTCAATGCTGGAGTACATGCTCATGCGGCCATTAGAAAGGCCGATCTTTGACGCTACGCGTTCTTGGCTCGACAGTAATCCCGATGAGAGTTTCCTCCTTGTTGTTGACGAGGCACACCTGTACCGAGGGGCAGCCGGAGCGGAAGTCGGGCTGCTCATTCGCCGCCTACGTGCACGGTTGGGCATTCCGCCTGATCGATTGCAGGTCATCTGCACAAGCGCGAGCTTCAACACCGCCGACAACGCTCGCTCGTTTGCATCTCAACTCTCCGGCAAACGGCAAGAAGACTTCGAACCGGTGTCAGGTGAGCTTGCCTTACGACCAGGTCCGCGGCAGGGGAGCGAGGCTGACGCTCGGTTACTTGCCTCAATCGCACTCGATGACTTCTATGCTGCGGAGACTGAGCAAGCGCGGCTCCAGGCCATCGCGCCATTCCTTCAATTTAGGAACGTCACGGTCAGGAACTCAGTTGCCACAGCGCTCTTCGCTGCGTTGGAAAACTACCCTCCGATGAGCCTACTCGTGAATCGAACCATGAGCGAAGCGATCCCGCTGGGTGAGCTTGGCAGTATCGTCTTTCAAACTGATCAGTCAGCACTCGCCGACGGTGCGCTGACGACCTTGATCGCATTTGGAAGCCTGGCGCGGAAAGTCGAGAACGAGCCTGGGCTCCTGCCGTGCCGTATCCATAGCTTCTTTCGCGGGCTACCCGGACTCTGGGCTTGCGTGGACCCAGATTGTTCTGCGAGAAGCAACGAGGTTGGCTCAGGGCCTACGGGGCGACTGTACGGACAGCCTCGCGACACGTGCGAATGCGGCGCGAGGGTGTTTGAACTTTATACCTGTAGGCAATGCGGCTCGGCATACGCCCGTGCCTACACGAATAACGTCGAACAGCCAACGTATTTGTGGTCGGAGCCAGGCGGGGCATTTACTTCCAGCAGCGGCTTTGTTGAGGAGCTTGAGCCACTCGATCTGTGCCTTGAAGAGCCCGAAGGTATGGGCGTCGAAGCCGCCGACCTCGATCTCGTAACCGGGCGCTTGAATCCCATTGAGCTCGGTGATAGGACTCGTCAGGTATTCCTCGTTCGGGACCGAAAGTTGCGGCCTGCCTCAAAGGAATTCATTCGCGAATCAGCTAAGCCAGGCGAGTTCCGACCCTGTGGTGTGTGTGGAAGATCAGCGGCCTACGGAAGGTCATCAGTCCAGGACCACCAGACGAAAGGCGATGAGCCATTTCGGGCATTGATTACCCGTCAGATCCAGGTACAACCACCCGGCAAACAGTCCTACTCTGACTTTGCGCCGCTACGTGGCCGCAAAGTTCTTACGTTTTCGGACTCCCGCCAACAAGCAGCGCGTCTAGCTCCAAATCTTCAAAAGTACTCAATGCAGGATGTCTTGCGTCCCTTGGTACTGACCGGATTTACGGAGCTACAGTCCGTCAAGGCGTTCGCGCCTCGTCTTTGCCTTGACGACCTGTTCTTGGCTGTGCTGCTTGCGGCCGCGAAACTTGAGGTCCGGTTGCGGCCAGAGCTAAGGCCCGGCGAAACGCTCCGGGCTCAAAACGAAGTCGAGTATGTAGTTCGCCATGGCGATCCAAATGACCCGGAGGTGCTAATGGACCTCCTAATGTCCGTGCGAGGCGAAGTACCGCCCAACTCCCTTCTGCGTGGAATGGTAACGACGCTTACTGATCGCTATTACGGTCTTCAGTCATTAGCGCTGGCTTCTCTTGTTGAGCGTGGCGCTCTTCGCGCCCAATTGGTTGATGCACTTCCTGATTTGGCCACGCTCGCGACCACACCCGAGCAGAAAGTTGCGCTCGTCCGGATATGGCTCAATCAGTGGACAGATCCAGGTCCAGGTATTTGGTTCAGCGGAATGCCTCTCGAGTGGTGGCAGGCGCCCGACGGTGTAGAGGGTCACAGCGGTAAGTTCGCTTCGTTTCTCCGATGGCTCCCCGACGCTCAGGTACGGCGCGAGTTTGAACGTGCGTGGTTGCCGGTGCTCTTGAGAACCTTCTGTGAGCCGGCTGGAGGCAAGCACCGAATGCGGGCGGCTGCGCTTAGTCTCAGTGCTGAAACGGGTTGGGGGTATTGCCAGATTTGCAAAGTTACCCAGCGTCCATATCCTGGATCGTCGCGTTGCACCAGCTGTGCACGGGAGTCGGTTGCCCTAATTGACCCAGAACACGATCCGGTCTTTTCAGCGCGGAAAGCCTATTACCGCGGGAGTACGGTTCGGGCTCTCGCCACGCCAGCGGTGCGGCCGACGGCAGTTATTGCGTCGGAACATACAGCCCAGTTGAACGCCGCCCAGGCTGACGAGATTTTTTCCAAGGCCGAAGAGCATGAACTCCTATTTCAGGACGTGGACCTAGGCATTGACGAAATGGGAAGACCTCACACCGCCATTGACGTTCTTTCGTGCACAACCACGATGGAAGTTGGAATCGACATAGGCACGTTGTCCGGGGTCGCTCTTCGAAACATGCCACCATCGCGAGCCAGCTACCAACAGCGCTCTGGCCGAGCAGGGCGACGCGGAAATGCAGTCGCAACGGTAATCGCCTTCGGCAGCGTCGACAGCCACGATGAGCATTATTTCCGCGAACCGGACGGAATGATCCGTGGTCGCGTTGAGGATCCAAGCCTAACCCTTGACAATGTAGAGATTGCGCGTCGCCATGTGACCGCATTCTTGCTACAGCGATATCACCAGGCGCGACTTCCAGAAATAGAACCAGAAGCTCAACCCCAACTGTTTGCCGTACTTGGAACGGTGAACGAATTCAAGAATCCGGCATCTCTTCTCAGCCGTGAGGACTTCGCGAATTGGTTACGACTCGAGAACGAACACCTCGTGGCCGAGGCTGATAGTTGGCTTCCCGCAGAGCTCAGTCACGACGATCGGCGAAAGTTACTCTCCGGCTTGGTTACGGAAACGCTCCGCGAGGTTGATGCTGCAATTGAGTACGTTGTTCCGCCCGAAGCCGCAGAGGGGGGCACGCCTGAAGCCGACCAAGGGGGCTCTGAAAGCCAAGAAGTCCAGCCAGAACCGGGCGAGGAAACTCAGAACCCGCGCGCAGCTGTGGTCAACCTTCTGGATAGGCTGCTGTACAAGGGAGTACTTCCCAGGTATGCCTTTCCCACGGATGTTGTCTCCTTTCATGTGTTCGATAGCGATCGATCGACCCCATTCAGGCCCATCTTTCGATACGCGCCAGGTCAAGGCCTACCGGCCGCACTGTCCCAGTACGCACCCGGCAAGGAGGTCTGGATCGACGGCAAGCTCTGGAATTCCGGCGCCCTGTACTCGCCGATGCAATCCGACTTATTCAACGCTTGGCAATCCAAGAGGTTGTATTTCGAGTGTTCGATCTGCCACTACGCCAAGACTGAGGACCATGGCAGCGCGACTAGAGGCGAGGTACGCGACTGCCCGGCGTGCGGAGGTTCGGCTACTTTCGGCGAGGCGAAGAATTGGATGAGGCCGCCGGGATTCGCTCATCCCCAGTTCATTCCAGTGGGGACTTCTCCGGACGATCAGCCTGGAAGGAGTTACGCAACCCGTGCGAAGCTCGTGGCTCCAGGCCCGGCTATTCAGTCGAGCTGGAGGCCAGTTAGCAAACGGCTGAGGCAGTACTACCACCGGACCCACTTACTAGTCAGCAATAGTGGTCCGCGCCAGGAGGGCTACTCGTACTGCACCAGGTGTGGGCTCATCGAGCCGACAGCGCAAATAGTTGGGCGAGTCAGCGCGCCACATCCTAAGCCGTTTCCTGACCGCCGCCACCAGGACTGCCCCGACGCGATGAGCACGCGTGGGCTGGTCCTCGGGACCGATTTCGTAACTGACGTCGTTCTTGTATCGGTCGCCGTCGACCCGCCCCTCACGTTGCGTCCGAATTACCTCGCCACGACTGTCGCTCTCAGGACACTGTGTGAAGCGCTGACTATTGCGTCCGCCCGAGGACTCGAAGTTGAACTTAACGAGCTCCAAGCGGAGTTCCGGCCGGCCCTAACACCGCTTGGGAGCAACGGATTGGAAGCAGAGATTTACATCTACGACACGCTCGCTGGCGGAGCAGGATTCGCGCGTCGAATAGCCGACATTGGAATTGCAGTATTCAACCAGGCTCTTCTGTTGCTGGAGAACTGCCCAGCCGAATGCGACCGCTCGTGCTATCGATGCCTTCGAAGTTTTAAGAATCGGTTCGAACACGAGCTCCTTGATCGACACTTGGGGGCCAGTCTGCTCCGGTATCTCATCCGAGACGAAGAGCCGGTGTTGAGCAAGATGCGACTAGAGCAAGCTACCGACAAACTCTTCGCTGACCTCTGCCGACACGGTCTGCCAGATGTTCAATTTTTGAGGAGGGCAGAAGTTGATATTCCCGGACTCGGAAATATTGAGGCTCCGATTCTGGCAATTACACCATCAAAGCGTTTGGTCGTTGGTCTTCACGATCCACTTATGCCGGATCACGCTTCGGACCCCAAGTTACGGGATGCAGCTGAGTTTGGCGCGGCGGTTCCGGTGCTGTTAGTCGACGAAATCGTGGTAGCACGCAACCTGCCACATGCCAGCGGCCAGGTGATTGAGGCTATTACCTAGCTGTGGCTGAGCCGGACGGTTTCTTGACTGATGTGGTTAAAACCACGGGCAAGTGGCCGTTGCCGCCATCGTGGTGGAGTTATTCGGCCCTAAAGGAAGTTGAACAATGCCCGCGTAGGTGGATGCTCCGACGAGCTAGCTACCCGGATATCTGGACCAAGCGCGGGTACCCTGAGTTACCGACACTCCCCGCGTTGGTAGGCGACGTGATTCACCGCGCTTTGGAATTGGTTATCGATGCCTTGGCGAGGCGAGGCTGCGAGACTGCGAACGCACCTTGCGCGGTTCAGACCATGCAAGAGTTAGGAGGGTACACGGCCGTTGTGTCGTCCGCGGCAGAGAGCCGTCTAGCGGTTCTTGAAGGAAACCCTCGGGTTCAGGCTCGTGTCGCTACCTTGCGCCAAGCTCTCGACCAACGTCGTCCAGACATGCGCCGACGAGTGCAAGCGGTTATATCGATGACCGAAATGCGCCCGATCGATTCGGAGGCTGTATCCGCCGACCATGTGCCGGGTGCACGTGTGCCACTCGCCGATGGATCCCATACCGAGGTCGAACTTCGTGCGCCAGTGCTCGGCTGGATGGGAAGAGCTGACCTATTGACAGTTTTACCAACAGGATGCGAGATCACGGATTACAAGACTGGATCTCCCGACAATGATTATGTTGAGCAGCTGCAGACTTACGCGTTACTGTGGTCCCGCGACTCAGACCTAAATCCCTCAGCGCAGCTCGCTTCTCACTTGGTTTTGCGGTTTCCGTCCGGAGATCAAGTTGTCCCGACCCCCGACGCGGGAAAGCTTCGCTCCATTGAGAATGACTTGACGGACCGAACCACCAGGGCCGAATTGGAACTCAGAAAGCGGCCGCCTGCGGCTCGACCAGCAGTGGAAACATGTAAAGGGTGTTCAGTACGCCACCTGTGCTCCGAGTATTGGGGCTTTTTAGATCACGGTGGCGCGGCTATCGATCATCAGGGCGAGGGCCAGTTCGGAGACGTCGAACTAAAAGTCATCGAACGCCACGGGGCACGGAGCTGGCAAGTTCAAGTAGTGCATGGCTCGCAAGCACTTGGCGCCGTTGTCCTCCGGACGCCGTCCGAGTCAGTTACCTTTGATATTGGCAGCCATCAACGGATTCTTAACGCTGCGCTAGGCGTGGACGACGACAGCAATTCTCCAATCTTGACCATGACGTCAGCATCCGAGGCATTCGAACTCACGATTTAACTCTGATCAGAGAGGGTCACAACTGGCCCGCAGCCGATAATCTGTCACCAACTGATGGCGCAGAATTCGCCTCCGCCAAACGGCGATCAAGATTCGACCTCAAGCGTAGCCGGGAAGTTTGGAGATGTCCTAAGTACAACCGCTCGCGGGTTACAAAATCACCCAGCCTACCTACTCATATTCGGCGGCTTTATCGGTCTCCTATTATTCCTGGCTACTCTCGGAGCCGGCTACGTCTCGGACCCCATTCTCAAGTTCGTTCTTATCGGAGGCGCTTTTCTCATTGTGGTTATTGCTGCCGTAGTTCTCTTTCAGCTCCAGAACCGCAAAGAGCAGAACATGTTGAGAATAAGGAGCCTCTACGAGGCCGCACGCGAAGCGAAACCTCCGAAGACTAAAAAAGGTAAGCGGAAAGGAGCCTGACCGACAAATGCCAAGCCTTAGTGACCGCCTGACCCCCGAACAGCGAGAGCGGATTCGCCAGGCATTGGATGGAGCGCGTCAAGATGTGGCTGAGGTTCTGGGCCTTAGTCCCGAATTAGTGAGAGCCAACATATTCGAGGCTGTCGATGGCCACCTAGCCCTTGTAGCCGACCTGACTTCCAATATGTCTGGCCGTCCGCAGGAGCTCACCCTTACTGTGGAGCCGGGGCAGGGTGCCGTTGGTACCGCGTATGCAACTGGCGAGCCCGTGTTGGCGCTGGGAGAGGCCGGTTGGAGTGGGTATCTGGTTGGTGCTGATCAAGCTGACAAACCACACCCAGAGCTTAGGTGGATCCTTTCCATGCCCGTGCCAACAAGGTCGTCTACGGAGGAGCCCCTATTCGTTCTCAGTGTGGATGGCATACGTGAGAGTCGGTCTCCAGAGGAACTGGCCAGGGCGCTGGAGCGGCTTTCTTACTGGTCATTGCTTATTCTCGCACTCGCGGGGACGCGGTAAGATGGGGGGTGTGGAAGGGCAAGACACTGATGGCGTCGTTCTAGTCCCAGTGGACCAGCGGGATGATTCGAGGATGTACATGGTGCGCCTCAACTCGCCGAGTATCCTTCGTCCGACCGCCCGATTTCGCAAACTGGCGTTGGACAGCGGCCTCAGTTTTCTTAACACCTTGACGTTCGACACGTTCGTGAGGGAGGCCCAGAATCAGTTCGAGCAAACCTCCGATGACGCCATCCAGCCTCGGCAGGGGCTCGCGCCGACTCCTGGCGCCGCTCGAGCGGTCTAGAGCCAAGCCGCAGATTCCCGCCATCTGAGGGCTAGCGACAAGCCTCAGAGCGCCGTAAGTGGACCCCCTTGGTTCTCGCTAGGGTGTCAGGAGTTCGCCGTGCCACCGGGCAGTTTCCTTGAGTTCCAGGGCAATGGAGTGCGCGACCTGAATTCCTTGCTCAAGCAGGCTGACCAATTCGTCTGCTTTGTGTAGCAACGCATGTAGCAACCCGGGCGATATCCGGCGTCACGTAGCGGCACCTGGCGGACTCCAGCCTCGGACGTGGTGGACTCAAACGGCCTCTGGCGGCTCACCCCGAACTGGGCGCTACTACGGTTCGGGACCGTGAGGCCCCGGGTTCAAATCCCGGGCCCCCGACCAAAGTTCCCTTATTTGAACTGGCCAACAAGAAAAGGCCCGCGAATGGCTGCTTTAGCGCTACTCCGGCTACCTGGCCACCCTTGATCTCGATTCGCTCGATCAAAGTCCGGTTCCACAGCCTCGTGACGTAGGGGTCCGCATTCGCGTAGCCGCTGCGGGCATCGCGGATGTAAGAGAGGGCGGTCTCCAACATTGATTGGTAAGGGCTGTCGGCCGCCTCGGCCTTTGCCAACTCCGCTCGGGCCCCATCGATCTCAGCGGCGACTCGGGTCTGTTCGCGCTTGAATTGGTCGAGAGGGAGCGCGTCCGCGAAGTATGCCTGGAGCAGCTTCTCCCTTTCGAACTCAGCCCGCGCAAGTCTCCGCTGCGTCATGACGAGCTTCTCTGCGCTGAAGCTGAATTCCTCAGCTAGTTCTCTCTCGAGAGCAGTACGGAGGTCATTCTCGTCTTGCGGACTCTCGCACTGGTCGTCATCGCGGTCGAAGCGGCATTTATAGGCCTGCGGCGCATGGGCATATGGCGCGTGAAGTCGGGCACGGAGTAGTAGCGGAACCTGGACGGCACTTGTGGTGTATTAGGGCCATGGTCCTTCGCGCGGCAACGGTAATCGTCTTGATCGTCGCACTCGGGTGCTCATCGACTTCGAATGATGTCAAGGGGGTCGCATCGCCCAGCCCAATCACAGGCGGCCACCGGTTCTGAACTTGTTTTGGCCGGTTGTGAATTCACCGGCGACCCCTCCAGCGACCCCGTCAGCGACCCGTACTGCGAACCTAGTTGCGAAACCGCAGGGCCGTCGACGGGCGCAAGACCTTACGATCGTCTCGGGTGTTGAGTGCGCAAGATCTCCAGTTTGCGGTTCTCCGAGTCGTCGCGTGTGGACCATCGGAGTCGGGGGTTCGCAACCGCGTTGAGGAGAGTCCTCAGTTCGCCCCACCTGCTAACGGTCATGGGCGGTGGCCGGAAGCATGACTTTAGCGTCCAGGAGCCGGGCCACCTTTGTAACACCCAATGGCACCACCGTCGAATTCGTCGTTACGAAACCTGTTCAGGGCTGTGACTGAGATGAAGAGCTGGGGGTCATCAGCGGAATTGCCGCGATCCGTGCTCGCATGTGGGGTTCGGTGAACCGAGCATCGTTAGCAGCCCTGCTCGCGCAAGAAGTTCGACAGTCGTTTCAACTAAGTTTGACTAGCATCGCGCTAGTGGCCGTTTTGGCATCAGCGTGCAGCTCGCCCCATCCCACTGCCGCCGCCCCGACGTCGTCGCCGGTATCCAGTCCGAGCCCATACTTCGATCTCAATCCGCGAGTCTTAGGGACGGGTTTCGCACCAGGGATCGGGGGAAACATGGCTTGCTCGTCCTCTGACCTGGTATTCGACGACGGCCCTCAGCGGAATCTGTATACAACGAGTATTGCTGCATTCGAGCCACGCAAGTTACTGACCGTTAACGGAAACATCGGGCCAATCAGCATGGCCGGTGGATGGGCTGCCTTGGCTGTCTACACGCAGGCTGGGCAGCAGCTTAGCCCCCTCGGGTCTTGGTCCGTTTACGCCGTGGAGATCACGAGCGGACGATCAGTTGTGCTCGCTAGCGGCGCGAATGAAACACAACTAAGCGAACTGCCGTTTCCGACCGCCGGCGACGGGGTCATCGTGTGGGATGAGTTGTTGAGCCCTGGCAACAAGGTCTTGTGGCGCTATGAGACGAGTTCGGGCGCGACCACACAACTCAAGCTGCCAGCAAACACCGATCCGGTCCGGCCGTCAGCAGCGGGCGGAACAATTTTGTTCTTGGATAACAGTCGCGATCCAAATCACGCATCTGAGGGGTGGCTTGGGAGGGGAGGGGAGCCCCTTCTTATGGATATGGCAACTGGCCAGATTACTCACCTCGCGACCAATGAGGTCGTTATCTACGCTGTCCTGACTACGTCTCGAGCAGTCTGGGTAAACACATCCACCTCTCACGCAGACTTCTTTGTCATCCAGGAAGTGGCGATACCTGGTGGAACTGTACGCACGCTTACTGAAACTAAGATCTTGGCTCCCGTGCGGGCTGCCGGGCAAATCACGATCTGGGCGGCTGCGCCGCGCGGAGCGGTGACTGCCCGCCTGGGTAGCCGGACCGCGGTTGTGTCTCCAGACCTTGACGTCAGCCCGGGAGGGGTCGCCCTGTGCGGCTCGGATTTCTACTATGGCGGGCGCAATCAGTCAATAAAGGTCGCCCACATTGGGTGAGGCATTGTTTTTCTAGACGCCTGGCATCTTCGCGGTAAACGATCCGCCGCTTCGATGGTTGCTGTGAATGAACTTCTCGGCTGACCGCGAACCTGGCGACAGCGCTACGTTCTTTTTCACCAAATGGATCTCGAGATCCAGATCGTCGATGCTGACCAAGTTTTTGAGATTGCGATAGAGCCGGTCGGTCTCTTCGACCAGCAGTACGCTGCACGGCCTGGTCCGTTCCCGCGGACCAACGAAACCGAGACCCCATAACAGTGCCTGTCGTCCGCCGAGGCGAACTCGCTCGACGGCAAGCAGTGGCTCTGCGCCTAAGGCGCACAAAGGCAGGACCGTGAGGCACTGGATTGCAATACCTACCCTTCGCCTTTGGACCGCTGGCTTTGATCCTTGTCATCGGCCAAGTTGGGCGCTGGCGCTTGAAGCGAGCAGGAGCCCGTTTCGTGGAAGAAGCGCCGCGCCCCATCAATGCTGACTTCGCACCAGCAGAACTTTCGCACGGTCTCCGGGCTTGTGCGGCGTCGAGCACTGCAAGCAAGCGCACGCTGCGGATAACGAGAGCCTATCGGGATCTTCAATGACTGCCCCGGGAACGAATCCTCTCGCTGGGTGGGAAACGAGCCGATGCCTCAGATCCTGGTTCTGTTTACCAGGCCAAGACTTCCACCCTAGCCCTCGGAGGTCCGAGGACTTGACAAGACCTTATGGGTTCTAGGGGTGAGGAGCTCAATCTGGTTTAGCCCCTTGAAACTAAACCGCCCTCACGCGCGTCTCTATTAGTAATGAGGGTGATTTGGGCGAAAGGCGTGACCCCGCGCGGTTGCCAAGCCTGCGCATGGCAGCAGCCTCGTCAGCCCAACCGCTTCGCGGTACGCCTAAGGAGGCAACAGATGACTACATTGATACTCAGGAGCGGTCAACTGAATATGACGTGCCGTGCCATTCTGACGGCAATTTCCACCGTCGCCGTCCTCGCCGCTTGCGGGGCGACATCAACGCCCACTGCTGTCTCACCGCCCACTGCGGCGGTCTCGCCCAGCGCAGCCACCAACCAGCAGTTAGCCGAACCCTCCCCAGTAACCGTCGCCAGCGCGAACATTTTGATCAGGGCAACAGTCACGGGCGCCAAACCTCTACTACTGCCGTCCGCAATACCAGTAAGCTGGTCAGCTCGAGTTACTTCGGTAACCCCGTCGTTCTTCAGCGTCACGTATACGAGCCCGGACGGGGCCAAGAGCTTGGACTTTGCTATCCAAGTGCCGAACCCTCCGGCGGTCGGTCCGAACGCCTCGCAGTCGCACCCGAACTTCCATGGCGACAGGCGCTCTCTGGCTCAGGTGGACGACACTACTCAGCTGACTAGCCGGCGCTTGCTGATATGGAATGAGCCGGGAACGTGGTCCGAACCAAATGGTTTGCTGGGGGTGCCGTACTACATTGTCGGCAGCGGGCTGACCGACGCCGAGTTTTGGTCATTCGCGAACTCGGTCCTGGCCTAACCTTTCGGCGACCCACAAGGCCGCCACGCTCGAACAGGCAGAGTCTGCTGTCTAGTACAACCCTCGTCTGGTCTCGTCGCAGTCCAGGTCACGATGATGTGAAGGTGGTGAAGCACATGCCCGAGCTACTGCTGTTTGGCAACGCGTGTAGCAACCCGGGCGGCCTCCGCCGTCACGTGGCCGTAACCCGGCGGGCTGAAGCACGGACGTACTGAACCCGAGCGCCCTCCGGCCGCTCACCGCGAACGGAGTGGTATTAAGGTTCGGGACAGTACGGTCCGAAGTCCCGCGTGGCGATCTGATGACATTTGTTCTCAACGTGCAGCTATGGCTAGTTGGAGTCCTCCACGACGATCCAATGGCTCGGATCCAACTACGCTGGTGGATGTCGCTCATTTCTTACCGCTATTAGCGGGCTCCTCTATTTGTCTCTGTCGCTGCTAATCGGCTCCACCCTTTCCGCCTCCTACGCCCCGAGCTTCGGTATTCAACTGAACGGCGTTGTATTCGTGGCTCAAACGTCGCCGTTTGACATCCTGTATTCAGCTGCTGGGCTGGAGGCGTTTAACGGCGGGCTTGTTTTCCGGCTAATCAAGCGTCGGTTACAGCCTGAAGTAGTGTCCCGTCCCCGACCAAACGCTCATATCGATCCGCCTGGGACCGCTTACGCGAACCTAATAGCGGGCATTGCGTCTGTCGCCTCCATTCGGGGCTACGCGGTCCTCGCCGCGTCCGGCGAACCGCGCAGGTTTGCTCCCAGCGCGGTATTGACCCAGACTTGTTTAGGAAAAGTTAGGTTAGGCGACGGTGCAGCGGCAACCCAGACGCTGCGGGTTGGTGCCACGCAGGCTGGATTTGAGCTGGTGCTTACACGACGATCCGGGGCGTCGTGGTTGCAATTGGGAGTAGGTAACGTCGTCGTTGAAACGGGACTCGCCGAGGAAGGCGACGGGCTTGCCGAGTGAGGAGCGCTCGCCACTGGCGCGTTGCAGGCAGCGAGAAGCAACCCCAAGAACAGCGTTGCCGCAAACTCTCACACCAGCCTCCAACATGCCAAACGCATGAGATCCATCTCCGGTTTCGGCCCCGCGACAGTACCGAGTGAGCCCTTCGCACGACTACTATCGGCAGATGATTAGCCAGGTGCCGATTTGAAACGATCGCGCCAGGCCAACTGGAAAGTGGTGATTGGCATCGCAATTTCGACAACACTCGGGACGGTTTGGGGCATGTTCGTGTATGGCCAAAATGAATACCTTTACTGGGGAAGATCGTTTGTCGGGGACATCGTCCACTTGCCAATGATTATTGGGGTGAGATTCGGTTATTGGCTTGATGGGCTCGGGATGCCCCCAAGCCCCCAAGTATTTGTTCCGAGTGCTGGTGCCTTGCTCGGCTTAGCCTTTGCGCTCGTCGTGGTAATCACACTCGCGATCGCAGGCAAAACTCTGGCGGGCATTAGAAGCAGCCGGACGTAAGTCTCGAGCGCAGGCAGTGAGCGCCTCCATCGCGAGATGACGGACGCCCGCCTCGTGCGCGATCGGCAGGAGCCGGCGCCCGATTGCCCTAGTCCGCGGGCAGTGCCGATCTCCGTCGTGGCACTCGTTGACGATCATCACCCTTGACCGGTCGAAACCTATTCGCGCCAACTCTTCGGGCGATCTCACGGCTCAATGCAACTCCATTGACCACCATCGCGGCGAGGTCATTCGAATAGCGTCCCGCCCGGGGGGCAACCTAGCACTATTAGTGCGCGTAGGTCCGAATCCCGTCGCGTACTCCCGACCGCACGGCGTGAGGCTGGCGAGTTTCGGCCAAGAACGTTCGCGACGAGTCTCCGCCATTCGGATAAGCCCAGGAGGTTAGGCTGTCCACCAGTAGGGTCCTGGCCGGCGTTCATCCGAAGGAGCAGGGCTCAGGCCCCAAGGGCCAGAAGCCCGAGACCGGCTGGCGCATGGCCAAGACTGGCAACTCCTACCTTTGCACGGCCGCCCACAAATGGCCGTGGTCGGAATTCAAGACGACCCAGTCATTCGTGCTCACGACGTGCGCAAGCGAGCTCAGGCAAAAGTGCGATGAACGCCGTGGGTCACTGCATGTCAAAAGCCTTGTCCATCGTCTGGGGCGTCTGGCGTTAAGGCCAAGACTTCGACCCAACCCTCGGAGGTCCGAGGACTTGACAAGACCCTAGTTCTAGGGTGAGGGGCTTAGTCTGGCTTAGCCCTTGAAACTAAACCGCCCTCGCGCGCGTCTCTATTGATTGAGGGTGATTTGGGAGAACTGGCAATGAGTCGGACCGAAATGGGCGATTTGAACTTCGACGCCCTGATCGGCCCGCACCTCGACGCCGGCTACCGCACCGCCCTCGCGATCCTGCAAAACCCGGACGAAGCGCATGACGCGGTGCAGGAGTCGGCCCTGAAGGCCTGGCGGAAGCTGCATCAGTTACGCGAGGGATCGCCCGCCCGCCCGTGGTTCCTCGCCATCGTCGCCAACCACTGCCGCAGCGAACGACGCACGCGTTGGTGGTCGGTGATCCGCATGCCAGAGATGGACAGGGTCGACCACGAAGTTCAAACGGAAACCATCGATATCGACCGCGCACTCGCCACGCTGCCTCGCGATGACCGGTTGGCTCTCTTTCTGTACTTCTACCTCGACCTTCCGATGGAGGAGGTTGGCGCCGTGCTCGGCGTCAGCCCAGGCGGCGCCAAGACCCGCGTCTACAGGGCGGCCAAAAAGCTTCGCCCTGGACTGGAGATGGACTGATGGAAAAGTTGCGCTCTGAGATTCGAGCGGCGTTTGAGAAGGAGCAGGCCGCGCATCCGCCCATCACGGCGTTGCGCCGGAACGTGGTCGAGGCAGTGACCGCTCGCCAGCGGCCTGCGCGTAATTTCGAGTGGGTGGCGATCGCAGCCGCTTTGGTGCTTGGCGCCCTCGTCGTGGTGGGACTAGTGTCGACCCGCCTCGCGCACCGTGCGAGTCTGCCTGTGCCGGCCGCGACTCAGCCTTCACCGGTGGCGTCTCCGAGCGCAGCGCCAAGTGTGCCAGCCTCGCCTTTGCCTATTACGGTTGCCGCCGCCGACTCCCTGATCAGGACGACTGTCAAGGGGGCTAACCCTCTGCTGCTGCCATCCGCGATTCCAGCGAATTGGTCAGCTCTGATTACCAACCTGAGCCCGTCGTTTTTCACCGTCACCTACACGAGCCCTGACGGGACTAAGAGCGTGAACCTCGCAATCACGGTGCCGAACCCGCCGCCGCCCGGTTCGAATGGATCGCAGTCGTATCCGAACTTCCATGGCGACAGACGCTCCCTGTACCAGGTGAACGACACGACCCAGGCAACCAGTTTGCGGCTCTTGATGTGGAACGAACCAGGTACGTGGTCCGAACCAAATGCCCTGCCAGGGGTGCCGTATTACATGACCGCCGAGGGTATGACGGACGCTGAATTCTGGTCAATGGCGAATCTCCTCCACGCCTAGCTGGACGTAGCGAACTGGTTTTGAGCGTGCATTCCAGTCATCACGATTGGCCGCCAGTTCGGCGCGGGGGGCACCACCGTGGGAGGGATGCTGATTGTGGCTGTCCTCGTGCACTCAATCGATTCGCTAGCCCCTCCGGAAATCAAGCCTGTCCACCTGTAGGGTCCTTGCCGGCTCATTGGCAAGGTGTTTAAGGCTCCAACCCCCGCTAGGCACAGTGCGGTCTATTCGCAATAGCGTGCGGGATCGCCCTCCCGCTGGTGAGCCAGCTCTGCGCTCGAGCTTTTTATTGGTCTGTCGCGGCCCGGCCCGGAGCGCGGTCACTGTGATTTCCGAGGCCCGGCCGCGTTGCTCCCTCGGCGCCCCATCCTGTAACGAATCCGGCACGGGGCGCATCTAAGAGGGGTGAGATGCTCGATATCGACACTCTGATGGTTGACGGCCAGGCCATCGGGCCCGATGCCTTCATGGACGCAATCGACCCATTGCTACCTATGGCTTACCGCCTCGCCCGTGGGTTGTTGCGGAACCATTCCGAGGCGGAGGACATCCTGCAAGAGGCAATGCTTAAAGCGTGGAATTACCGCAGGTCGCTCAGGGCCCGCAGCTCAATCCGACCGTGGTTTCTGGCCATCGTTGCCAACCAGTGCCGGCAGACGCTCCGAGGCCGCTGGTGGTCGGTAATCAGGCAGCCGGACCTGTCGTCGATGGATCCGCATCCAACAGGTTCTGAACCGGCTGACGTCGAGTCACTGAAGCAAGGATTGCTGAAGCTGCGCTATCGCGATCGGCTCATCCTCGTGCTCCGCTTCTATCTCGATCTGTCGTTTCAGGACGTCGCCGCAACATTGCACATCTCACCGGCGGCGGCCCGCGTTAGAACCCATCGGGCGCTCGCGCGCCTGAGACCAATGGTGGCGATCCCGGGAGAACTCATCGATGAATGAATCGAACTTTCGACAGCTCTTTCACCGGGCGTACGGCGATGCTGACCCGCCAGCCCACCTGTCCAGCCAGTTTCGAGCTGCCCTAAGGCATTCAGTTGTAAGGCAGCCCGCCCGGCCGCCCGAAGGCCTGATCATCGTTGCGGCATTGGTTGTTGCAGGCGCGGTAGTGGCCGCCTTGCTCGCGCCGCGGTTGTTCCCGCATGTTCAGCAGCCTGTCGGAGTTTCCTCTCCGTCCCCATCGCCTTTGACACCTTCACCAGATCCGACTGCGTGCCGCATACCGGTAGTCGTCACTGATAACCACACACGTACGACGCGCACCTTTGCGGCCGGATTTATTGAGGTCTCCACTGGACGGTTTACGGCTGAACCGAACGTGAACTTTGCGGACCTTCCGTACATTGCGCCACAAGGCCCGGCGGTTGTCCTTGAGCTCGCCACATACAATCCTGTGGTCAAGCGCTGGGTTCCCAGCTTCGTCCTGTCCCCTGACAAGAAGTCTTACCTCTACGTGACCCAGAAGGGGGGATCGGCGGAAGTGCACGTCTATGACCTGGTGCAGCACAAGGATCGAATCGTCTGGACCACCGCGGCCGTTATCGACTTTCCGTTCTGGAGAGAGGACGGAATCTACGTCTCGAGCAACCTTTATGCGCGTGACAAGCAGAGCTTCTGGAGAATCGACCCGGTTTCCGGCGAAGCCACCGTGATCGACGGGGCCGTGTTCACCCCTTCAAAGCCTTTCATGAGCGTGCCCGGGGCCCACGCGTTCTCGAGTGGTCCTGATCCTGAGCGCATGCTCTACACAAACGGCGGTCGAGACCCTGGGACTCGCTACGAGGACTTTGTGATCATCGACGGCAAGCGCGTTGACATCTACTCAGGCGTCAACGGCGATCAGATGGGTTTCGACCCCTCGAGTGTCTGGTTCGACGGATCGCGACTGTGGTTTTCGAACTTTGACTCAAAGATCCTTTGGACCTGGACTGCAGCCGCGGGCCTGGTTCGCTATCCGATCCAGATCCCTAACGCAACCGGCGACCCGACGCATCCCGTCACCTATCGCGTTGCCGGGCCCTGCGTCACTTGAGCGCTAATCGGTCGTTAGGTGGGGCTATGTGATCGTGCGGCTCACAGGGCTGTTTGATTTGAGGCAGCAACTCTGACCCGCGCGCGTGCGTCGCGCCAGCGCCTGAGCCCTTTTCGCAGTCTCGTTCTTGCCGCGTATGCGATCGCCCTGTCGGCGGCCTCGGGCGGTTTCGCCTTTTTTCTCCCGGCCGCCGTCACCGCTTATAACGCGACGGGACAGGTCGTGCGCGTGCCGTCGCCTTCGCCGGAGGAGATCCTGTCCTCGCCGTCGGTGTCGCCAAGCCCGGTCACGCCGGGTGCATTCACCGTCTTGCTTCTCGGATCTGATGACGACGATAAGTTCAGCAAGGAACACCTCCTGACCCAGTCGATGATCCTGGTCCGGGTGACACCTGCCACCAAACAGGTAGTCATGATTTCGATGCCGCGCGACCTTTACGTGCACCTGTCCACGGGCGGTTACGGCAAGATCTCCTACGCCTACCGATACGGCGGCGCCGGCGCGGCGATCGCCACGGTTCAGCAGAACTTCGGTGTGCACATAGACGAATACATCTGGGTCGGGCTGCTCGGCCTGATCAACGTGATCGACAATATTGGGGGCATCGACGTCGTGGCGACCAACCCCGTTCTCGACGACTACTATCCGGACGACATCACAAGCGGCAACCATTACGGCTACAAACGGGTTGCAATCCTGGCCGGCCCGCAGCACATGGACGGCAGACGCGCCATGGAGTATGTGCGCTCTCGCCACAGCGACCTGCAGAGCGACTTCGGCCGCTCGAAGCGACAGCAGCAGGTCCTGACCGCGATCCGCCAGAAGTCAAAGCTGCTTGGAGCGGGGGACGTTCCATCTCTGGCGGCGGCCATGGGCGGGGAGATCAAGACGAGCATTGGCGTGGACCGGGTCGCACTGATGCTTCCCCTCGCGGCGAGCTTCGACAACCCCGACCAGATCCAGCAGTTCGTGCTGGCACCGCCATACAGCCGACCTGGTGCTCCTGACGGCAGCTACTACCCGAACTGGGGCTTGATCAACCCGCTGCTGCACCAGTACTTCTCATGATTCCGCGCATCCTGCTCGCTGCCGGCCTAGCAGCTCTCATGGTGGTGACCGGTGTGACGTCGTATCTGTACCTGGGGTCGCGTCAATCCAGGGTCGTGGCGCCGATACAGAAACCGCCTACGGCGACGCCACTGCCCAAGGCTCTCACGTTGTCCGGGACGCTCTACCTCGCGCAATCGGGCGCGCTCTACAGCTACAGCGCCGGCCGTTTCCATACCCTGACGGCGCAAGACGGCTGGATGCACCCCGCCGTAACTCCGGACGGCACCGGGTTGATCGCGGTGAAGCGCAACGTGATGTTCTCCGATGTGTACTCGATGACCCGATTGGGCCAAGTGACAGCCCAGCTCACCCATAACCAGGCGGCGCCGCGAGACAGGTGGGACACTGGCGCCAACGCCTGGTCGTTCTACCCCAGGCTCAACGCCGACGGTGGCACGCTCTGGATGAGTTACGACGGACCCAAGTACGCGAACAACGGCTACTTCGACGTCGACTTTGCGGTGTGGACTGTGCCGGTGGGCGCCCCGATCCAGCAGGGCAGGATGTGGACGACATCCAACGACTACACCGGAGGTGACGTTCAGCCGGTGCCGGTGGCCGGAGGGGGGATCATTTACACGAAATATTCCTACGATGAGAATTCCAACCGGGTTGGCCAGCTCTGGCACACGAACCGTGCGGGGTCGTACGGAAGGGAGCTGACCCCCCAGTCGGCCAGCTGTTCGCAGCCGTCGATCTCACCTGATGGCGGCCGGATCGCAATGATCTGCTCCTATGGAAAGCAGGTTTCGAATCTCGTTGTTGCGGGGTGGAGCGGTTCGGGCCTCGGCGCTCTGAACACACTGATCTCAGACCAGATGGTGGCGCAGCCGATCTGGGCTCCGGACGGAAGCGGGATCGCTTACCTCGCCCCCGGCGTTGCGGCCGGTCCCTTCCAGCTATGGTTCCTCCCGAAGAACGCATACGACCCGCCGGCGCCAAGTCCGGTACCAACACCGACGCCGACGCCGGGCGGCCCGCACAGCGGCCCGCTTCCGAGCCCGACGCCATCACCCATTCCCCCGCCACCGGTGGTGAAGCCGATCCAGATCACATTCATCCAGGGATTCGACGCCACGTCGCCGCTGGCCTGGCTCGGGTAGGCCTCCACAGCTTTGCTAGCAGGCCCGCGCGCACAGCAAATTCGCCGGTCGCTTCAATTTGGCTTCGCCAGCATCGTGCTGATGGCAGTTTTGACGGCGCCCTGTGTCTTGCCTCCCGGCCGCTCGAGCCCTATGCGAGCCGACAACTGAATTCAACGCGGTGCTTGGTACCAGGGACGACAACCCCGATCTCCCGCTTTCCCGTTTTAGGTCTCGGAAGCCGTGGCGCTGAAAGGGAGTCGCCTCGAAGGAGGCTCGGGAACTTAGCTCTGGTCGCGGCAGATCCATAATCGCCCCGTGAACCCCGAATTGGTCGCTACCATCCTTTGGATCGCATTCGCAGGAGCGATCGTGCTTGGCATCGTCTCTATTAGGGTTACCGACCGCAACATCTCTTTGGTCGCGGGAATCGTTTCAACGGCGGTATTGACCGGGTTCAGCTGGCTCGCTGGCTTCACCATCGGACCATTTACGATCGCTTTGCCCGTGCTGTTGACTGCGACAATAATTTCCGGTGGCGCAGCCCTTTTGGTCCGCATTCTTCTTGTTGTTCTTGCTGCCGGCGTCTATTGGGTCGTGACCTGGCAATCTCAGCAGTTCGGTACCTGGTGGCCATTTATCCTTCCAGGTCTTTGCGCTCTCGCCTACCTAGCGGTCTTCTTGCGACTTCGTCTGCGGCGGCATGACAGCCCAGCATGAGCAGCGCGCGTCTAGATGTATAGATTTTCACGAGTCGTTTAGGAGGTGCCGGCGCGCGTTATCGAGCCGGCGCCCAAGCAATCCCAGGTCCCTCAGATAGCTTGGTATCAGTCCTGGCGGCGGAGAATCCACCGCCCCAGGTTGGTGGCAGCCAGCCTGGAACTAGGCTTGGCCCGGCGGTTTCCCAGAGCTGACACAACGCCCTCGTGATGCGCGCGCAATTCGTAGCTGATAGCGAAGAAGGATGGGTGTTGCGGCGGATAGGTCCGAACGGTTGGTGAGCAACCGCATCCGGCCTACCTTCTGTCGGCCGCTCCGAGATCGGAAGAGTCACAGACTCGTGTTAGGGATGGCAACAGCGGGAGTGGCCCTTTGGGTGCTCCTGACCGGGCGCCGTCTCCGTGACTGGCCACGCTGGAACCATCACTGGTTCGCAGGTGTAGTAAGGATATGAGTAAGGATATAAGTCGGCTTGGCGTCGCCGTTCTGTTGATCCTTCTGACGGCCTGCACATCGTCTCAACCAACTGCGCAGGTGAAGGCGAGCCCGGCCGCCGCCACTCATACCTTCTCAGGCGGATGCGCGGGCACTGTGCTAACGGACGCGGTGCCTCCGGCCTGGGCGCAGGGCGGGTTCACTCACAACAGCGCGCCTTGGGCTATGCCCTGGGCGCTCGGCAGTGACGGCAACGTCGTTGCTTACGAGTTCACGGGGCAGTTGGTGGCCGGAGCTAACATCCGTGGGGGCGGCAGCAGCAACAACAAGCTTGGGTGGGCGATCAAGGACAACGCCTCCGGCTTAGAACTGATCGAGGCTCGCCCGCTAGGGATGGCCGAACCGCTGGTCACTGTGCATCGCTTGGTCGAACTCCCAAGTGGCGGCTGCTGGACGTTCCGCGTGCTTTGGGGCGCACACAATGAACACGTCAGCACCATCAACCTGGAGGTGCTTCCTGCCGGAACGCTGCCCTCGAAACCCGCCTAGTCAGACTCGACCGGGACCTGCTCCTGGATGGGCCCACGGGTAATCGGCGGTTTGACACGAAGGGGGTTTGCATTGAGAGAGGAGATTGCCAAGTACCAGCGTCCAAACGATGCCGAAGCCGCAAACAAAAGCAAGACCCGCCGCAGCCATCGTCTTGACGTTCGCTGGAACGCGCCACGCAAGGAGTAGCATGCCGACTATCCACAGGACTAAGAGAATTGACAACGGGGAAGCGGCCTCGAGGCCAATGAGTCCGTAACCCACGCCTGTGCTTGCCGAAAGGAGGAGCACAGCTAGCCGCATTTGCCTCAACGCGACCGCAACCTAGTTACTAAAGGCAGGCCGAACAACAATAGGACGATGAGGTCCACTCCCACGTTGAACCAGACGCCCAGGTACGCTGAGAAAAGGGCCTCGACTATGAGCCAAACGACGACACCGTAAAGCAGGGCGCGCAGCAACTCCTGGTCTCCTCGCCGAAAGGCGATCCTCCCGACGAGGAACAGCGTGACCCCCCAGCCCATCATGATCGCGCCATAGATGGCGCTCTCCCACTGCACGAGCACCCCTCTACTTACAGGGAGTACGCCAAGACCGACGAATGCAAAGACCGCTCCGATGACAATGAGGACGAACGAGACGACGCTGAACCACACGATCAACCGTGCTGCTTTCATGGGCGAATGTTGTCGTCCCTTTCTATATGGAGCTGGGCATCCGGATCGGTAGGTTCGGTCCTGGTCGACTCGTGTTGTTGTTGCACCGCAACATTCTTAATGAGTCGATCACTTATTACGAATGCAGTCGCTGTCTCGAAGACCCGACCCACTAACGCCCGGATGCATGGCCAATAGGCTGGTCCCGCAGTCGTGGCACACCACCCACTTTGGCTTTCGCTTGATGCTTGACGGGCTCAGCACCACGTACCGACCGCAGTCAAAGCAGGATTGAATCCCGGATCCGGGAACTAGATCCCCATATCGCTCCCGATCCACTGGGGCGCAGATGGCGATGAAGCTGCTCACGGCCACCGCACGGCTTGGCAGCCTTTCTGTCGCATTGACTTCGCTGCCTGTCGCCATCAAACTGTACTGTACCGTATGATTGCCCTACAGCGAAGGCAGGACGCGAAGCGCGAGCAGATTCGGACTGCCGCTGAGCAACTCTTCTTGGAGAGAGGTTTCGGCGAGACGAGCATGGATGCGGTCACCGCGGCAGCAGGGGTGTCCAAGCAGACCCTGTATCGCTACTACGAGACCAAAGCCGCCCTTTTCGCTGACGTGCTTGGACAGCTGATCGCCGCGTCCGAACCATTCGTCAAAAACCCTCTAACGGGTTCGCACCTGCGGACTACGTCCAACCTGAAAACTCTTCTCACGAGCCTCAGTCAGGACTACCTCGAACGCGTCCTCGAGCCCCGGCAGCTCGCACTCCTGCGGGTCGTCATCGCCGAGGGAAACCGCTTCCCCGAATTAATAGAATCTTTCCGAAGCACCCTGCCGGCTGTCGGAGGTGCGATTTTCATTGCAGCTCTTGAAAGAGCCCGTGCGGCGGGTCTGATCGCGGATTGGGTGGAGCTGCGGACGGCGGCTAGAGCTTTCGCCGGCCTACTGATGATGTTCATCCTCCGCGACGGGTTGCTCTCCGCCACCCCCAAGATGCCGACACGCGCACAGGTGGCGGAGATGGTGCAATTCTTCGTCGACGGCGTTGGCGTCCACTCCAGAAACCGGGATGGATAACGTTCCCGCGAAAGCCGAGGCTGGCAGCATTGTTCCGCTCGATGCCGTAGATACGGCCGACCGAGGTCGGGTCGGTGGCAAAGCCGCCAACCTCGGCGAGCTCAAGAAGGCAGGCTTCAACGTTCCAGCCGGGTTCGTCGTGATCGGTGAGCCACACGAGGAGTTAGCCGACGCTGTACTTGGCCTAGGCGGCGGACCATTGGCCGTCCGCTCCTCCGCGTTGGCCGAGGACCTGGCCGATGCATCCTTCGCGGGACAGTATGAAACCCACCTGAACGTGCAAGGTCTCGAACAGCTTCGCAAGGCGATCGACGATTGCCGCTGGTCGGCCTTCAGTCCCAGGGTCGCCACTTATCGAACCAACCGATCAGAAGAGACTCCGATAGAGATCGCCGTGCTCGTTCAACGGATGGTGTCTGCAGAGTCCGCCGGTGTCGCCTTCACCGCCAATCCTGTGACAGGCGATCGATCCGAGGTCACAATCAGTGCGGTCCGCGGGCTCGGCGAGCGCCTCGTCTCCGGCGAGGCGCAGGCGGATGAATGGGTCGTGCGCGAGGACAAGCCACAACGCCGCCGGTCGGCCGAGGACGCCATCACGGCAGACCAGGCGGTCGCGGTTGCCAAAATCGCACGCTCTGCGGCCGCGCATTTTGGCGGGCCGCAGGACGTCGAGTGGGCTTTCGCCGGCGGCGAGCTCTACCTGTTGCAGTCGCGGCCGATGACAGCCCTGCCATCTCCAGTCGAGTGGACTGCGCCGCACGCGTCCGGGCTGCATCCGCCGTTCCCGAGCTACTGGATGCGCAACCTTCGGCTCGGCGAGTGGCTTCCGGAGCCTGTCACTCCTCTGTTCGAGGATTGGCTGTTGAAACTGATCAGCCGTGGCTTCGGCCGCGGAACCCAAGCGGATGCAGGTCTTCTGACTGGCCTTCGCTACGCGGTCGTCAACGGCTGGTTTTACTCAACTCCCGAACCGGACCTTCGACTTGTCAACTTGCTCACGGCCATCGTCACACGTCCGATCTCGATGTTCCGGTTCGCAAGCTCGCTCATCAAACAGACAGGCGATCCAGAGCTGGCGGAGCGCCGCTTCTTTGCAGGCGTTGTGCGTCGCTGGCGAACGCAAACCCTTCCTTGGTACCGACGACTGGTGAATGAGTCATCAGCACAACTCGAATCCGCGCCTTTGGCAGACGTCGTCGCCATCGTCGACCGGGTGGGGGAGGCCGCGGGGAAACAGCTGTGGGCGCTGGCGATCGGCGGCGGCAGCGCCTGGAAGATCGAAGTTGCGCTCGGGCGCTTCTACCGGCAGTACCTGACGTCTCACCTTGAAATCGACGTCCGAATTCTGCTCGCCGGCCTCTCCGCCTCGGAGCCGGCCGCCATGACCCACGCCGTCTTGAGCGCGGATTGGTACTGGCCGACACTCGGTGAATCGGGCCACTCTGGCCTCGTAAATCAACCGGGGCAAAGGCGCCGAGAGCTAATCGAACGGCGGGAAGCAGCGGAGCAGGAATGCAGGCGAGCGCTTCACGATAGGCCAGAGTTGCTGCCGCGGTTCGAGGTCCTGCTCGAACTCGCCCAGCGCTACGCACGGCTGCGAGAGGAGCAGGCAAACTTGCTCACCCTGGGCTGGCCCGTGCTGCGCAAGTGCGTGTTGAGGCTTGGACAGGCGGCGGTCGCCAGCGCGGCGATCGATCGGATAGATGATGCCTTCTTCCTCAGCCGCGCCGAGCTGGTGGGGGCCGCCACCGGCGTTTCGGATAAAACTCTGCAGACACGCGTTCGCGAGCGGCGCGATTACTGGGAACGCTGCCGCCGCCTGACGCCGCCCTTGGCTCTCGGTACGATGCCGAAGGTGCTCGAGCGCATGCTGGGGTCAATGGAGGTGCTGCGTACCGAGCGGGCTGCGCCCGAAGGGTCCTTGCACGGCGACCCGGCCAGTCCTGGCCGCGCCTCGGGTCGCGTCCGGGTCGTTCGGGGTCCCGCCGATTTCGACAAGTTCCAGCAGGACGAGGTGCTTGTGGCTCAGCTCACGGCGCCGGCTTGGACGCCGTTGTTCGCTCGGGCGGCGGCGGTTGTTACCGATGGCGGCAGCTTGGCAGCTCATGCATCGCTCGTGGCCCGCGAATATGGCATTCCGGCCGTAGTCGCGACCGGCGACGCAACGACCCGACTGATTGATGGTCAGCTGGTAACGGTCGATGGCAGTGCAGGCCTGGTTGAGATCCAAAGTTGAACCAGTTCTGCGCAGAGGCGGGTTAACCACAGGGCCGCCCAATGAAGGTCGCTGCCATTGATCTCTAATCCGCGCCTACATTCCACGCGACCAAACTTCTGCTGTGCAGCGCGCTGACGCATCGATGATTGCCCGGGTTCTCGCCTCGGTGGTTGGCGTCTTTTACCTGCTGAGCGGCGGGTGGGCCCTGCTGTTTCCGAGTGGCTTCTACTCGACTGTGGCCACATTCAGCCCATACAACGTTCACCTGCTGCACGATGTGGGGGCCTTCCAGATCGGCCTGGGCGCGTCGCTGCTGGCCGCCGCAATCGCGGGTCGCGGGCTTGCGCCGGTCCTGTTGGGCGTCCTGGCCGGCTCTGTTCTTCATCTGATTGCTCATGTGATGGACATCCACCTGGGTGGACACCCCGAGACCGATGTGCCGATCCTGGGGCTTATCGTTGCGGCCCTGGCGTGCGCCTTGGTGCTGGAGCTTCGGGCCAATACCCGCGCACGAAAGTCATGAGGGTTTTCGTGGCCGGTGGCAGCGGAGCGATCGGACGAGCCCTGGTGCCTCGCCTGGTCGCTGCCGGGCACGAGGTCGCGGCCACGACGCGCTCGGCTTCAAAGGTGCCCCTGCTCGAATCGCTCGGGGCCACCGCCGTCATCCTGGACGCGCTGGATGGGCCCGCCGTTCGAACGGCGGTGAAGGCTTTCCGGCCAGATGCCGTGATGAACCAGCTCACCTCACTCCCGCAGCGTTACAACCCTCGCCGTCTCGGGCCTTGGTACGACGCTACCTCCCGGCTGCGAGTCGATGGCACTCGAATATTGATGCGGGCGGCGGCAGAGGCTGGCAGCAAACGTTTCGTATACCAGTCGATCGCATTCATGTATGTGCTTGCCGGCCCACCGGTGGTCGACGAGAAGGCGCCTCTGGCACTCGATGCGCCTGAGCCGTTTGGTGGCGCCGCGGCGGCAACGCTGGAGGGCGAGCGGCTGACCACGTCCGCCAATGGGATCGTCGGTGTCGTCCTTCGGTACGGTCAGCTCTATGGACCGGGCACGTACTTTGCCCGCGACGGCGACTTCGCTCGTCAGGCGCGAAACAGGATGTTGCCCATCGTCGGGGGAGGTGGGGGAGTCTTCTCCTTCCTCCACGTAGATGACGCAGCCACATCGGCTATCGCCGCTCTTCAGCGCGGCTCGGGCGTTTACAACATCGCCGATGACGAGCCCGCCCCGGCGCGAGAATGGATCCCTGCCTTTTGCGCAGAGCTTGGCGCGCCCAAACCATGGGGTGTTCCTGCCTGGCTCATACGCATTGCGGCGGGCGACTTCGCGGCTCAGCTGCTCACCGAGGGCCGAGGCGCCTCCAACGCGAAGGCGAAACGCGAGTTGTCCTGGGTTCCGTCGCGGCCGACCTGGCGTGCGGGCTTTCTGGTTCCGTAGGTGCCGGCTGCTGATAACCATCGGCTGTCGCCGTCATCGGCAGCTCGCCGACGTTCGATGACGCGATCTCCTCTAGATGTCGTTGGTCAGGCATTAGTACTGTGCTCTCTTGTCGTTACTTGGTTTGCAGTCACGGTTTCCGTCATAAGACCACTTGGCTGTAGCGCTGGGACGACTAGCGCAGGTGCGACTTGGCAACATTGCGAGTATTTCTCATCATCGGCGGTAGGCCTCGTGGTTGCAGCCGCGATGTACGTGCTCCCAATCCCACTCGTGATTGTTGGTTTCCGTGGTTCAAGACGCTGGCTCCTGATCATCGGCACGCCATTGCTAGTAATCTCGCTGGCTTCCTTTATTGGTGCGCTGACGCTTGCTCCCGCAGCACTATGGTTTGCGGCAGGCTTCTGGCCTAACTCCCGCACCCGGGTTGCTTTCGCAATTCTCCAAATAGCTGTGGTTCTGATCGCAATTGGGTTAGCCGGCCTGGGAGTTGAAATGCTGGTCGGGCTCGCGACGGCGTCGTAAGCGTTGTGTGCCCGCGCCCCTGCGATCGATACGCCTGGCTAAGGCCGTTTGACAGCAATGCCGGCGAACAGTGGTGGACGTCCACGGACAAATTCGACTACCGCACGGGTCCTTTCGATCTTTGAGTGGACCTCAGTGGACGGCTACAACCAAGTGCCATCCGGACTTGAAAACGGTTATCGAGTCCCGTCGACTCCAAGAGCAGTGTGCGGCTCTAGTCCTCGGGCACTTCGCGCGCGCGCGTCACTAAGATGTGGCGCCGGGCAGGCGGCGGACTGATGCTTTCGATAATGATCGCCTATTCGGAGCTTCGGCCGGTCCGCGACCTATTTCAGCGCTGGCCGTACGGCGACGGGTCTGCACTGCAGCCCCAGTAAGCGATGTCTCCTTCTCGGACATGGGTGCCGCAAAATGGGCGGCCAAGAGCGATCCAACTGACCAGCAAGCCGACGACCACAACTGCGACAACGGCCAAAGCGATCACGCCGTGCGCTTTAAAGCCATGGAGAAAATGCATTGCGCTCTAGCGAATCCGATGGCGCAGCCACCACGCGCTGAAGGCGATCCTAAACTGGGTGGACTGTCCCACGTCGCTGTGAGTTCAAAGGGGGCCGCACGGTCGGTGGCCATAGACGATGGCGGCTTAGGCTGAACAGGGCTGCTAACAAAATGAGTCTGACCACACGCTTAAGGTGGCCTGGTGGCCGAACTCTGGTACCCATCGGACGTCGGCGTTCTTCGCCTGCCATCCGGTCGCCTCATACGGGTCCGTGGCCTGAGTCGGGCGCTGCCGCTAGGATCAGTGCCCACGTTCGCCGTCTACCTCCTGGGAAAGTCACCGCCTGGCACACCATGGGAGAGCCGGTGGTTGCGCTGGCCTGACTTCTGGCTGCCCAGCGACCGCTTGCAGGCGAAGGACATCCTCGCCGAAGCTTGGAACCGAGCCTGGAACGAGCGCGTCGAAATCGCCTGCGGTGACGGTCGTGGAAGAACCGGCACGGCCTTGGCCTGTCTCGCCGTCATCGACGGAGTCCCAGCCGACCAGGTGGTGTCCTTCGTGCGTCGGCACTACGACGCCCGCGCCGTCGAGACGCCGTGGCAACGACGCTATGCCGAGCGCTTTACCCCTCAGTAAAGGCGCAGGCGCGATAGGGTGCGCGCCGGTGCCACGGGCTTGAGCCGAGACGCTCGGCTCACGGATTGTTAGCACAGCGCTCAGCCCGATCTAACGCGGAGGTAGGTGGTTCGAGTTCACCGTGACCCGCCTAACTCGACCCACTCCGGACGGGTCAACACGTGGCCGTTGATGAGACTCCACATCGATGAGGGAGTGGGTTGCGTGCTCGGCTTTGGGGGCTGATCTGGCCTTCGCTGGATCACAGCTGGATCACGCATTCCCGGAAACGGACGGTTCCGAGAGGTCACAGAAGGACACGAAGGCCCCGCCACTTGAGTTCAGACGGCCCCAAGAGGAGCCGCCAGGACACTCCAGGACATGCCACGGAGACGGTTCGGGACCGTGAGGCCCCGGGTTCAAATCCCGGGCCCCCGACCAAAGTTTGAATTCAGACTCGTCTGGCCGGCGCCGCTAAGGTGATAAGTCCGCAAGGCTCCTTCGGGAGCCCTCAATTTCATCGCCGGCAAGGACAATACAGGTCTATCGATGGTCGCGCTCATCGCGGAGGATGAGCGCGTCGAATCCGTCGAGAATGCACTGCATCCCGAAGTTGTATTCGGCCTCGTCGCCGTTTTCATCAGACAAATGGCCACCACTGAGGACCTGCATAACCTCCGGCAAGACTTCGGGGTCGATCACCCCGGCGAGCCCTTCCATGCCGGAGCCCTGCTGCGATATCGCAGTTGTCCGATCGCGCCACATTCGCGCGGTGAAGGCGACGTGGCCACTGACCAACAGAACGAGGCTCAACTTGTGAGGTAATGCAAGCGAGCT
>Ga0209011_1000124_pt1 | contig 41343 bp, 46 predicted proteins | sample BlaSpr_A8_OM1_M3_FD_187986 | JGI IMG/M metagenome (GOLD analysis project Ga0209011, IMG submission 187986) | Forest soil microbial communities from Thunder Bay, Ontario, Canada - Black Spruce, Ontario site 2_A8_OM1_M3 (SPAdes) (version 2) | ecosystem: Environmental > Terrestrial > Soil > Boreal... | reverse complement strand
AGAAGCTGGCTGACGCAGACCCGGCTCGGTTCGTGCGGCTCGACGCCAGCGAGCCGCGCGAGAAGGTCCACATGCAGGTGAAAGAGCGGCTGACACCGCTCCTCTCAAATTTGCTCGAGAAGACCTGATCTAAATCCGTGATCCGGGTCGAGGGCCTTCGTAAGAGCTTCGGGGACGTGCGTGCGGTTGACGGCGTCGACCTGCACGTTGAGCGTGGCGAGATCCTGGTCTTGCTCGGGCAGAACGGCGCCGGCAAGTCGACTACGCTGCGCTGCCTCGGCGGCATTCTTCGCCCTGACTCCGGCCTTATCGAGCTCGACGGGCTGAGACTGCCCGAAAAGTTGGATGAAGTCCGTGCGCGACTTGGCGTCGTGCCCGACCAGGCCCGCCTGTACGGTCGCAACACTGCGCCTGAGTACCTCGACCACTTCGGATACCTCTACCGGGTGCCTGAAACTATTCGCCGCGAGCGCATTGCCGGATTGCTTCAGCGTTTCGAGCTGGCCGACCGTGCCGACACCGTGCTCGCCGCCTATTCGCGAGGTATGGCGCAGAAGGTCGCCTTGATCAGGGCAACACTCCACGAGCCCGACTGGATTTTCTGCGACGAGCCGACGGCGGGACTCGATCCCGTGGCGGCGGCCGACATGCGCCACTACCTGGGCGAGCAGCGCGCGCGAGGGGCGGCTTTGATCGTCACGACCCACGTGCTTGCCGAGGCCGAGCTGATGGCGGATCGGATCGCCATCATGCGGCGGGGAGTGCTCGTGACCTACGGCACCCTCGATGAATTGCGCCGCCAGGCCGGCGAAGGAAGAGTGTTCAAGGCCTCGCTCGCCGCTCCGGCGTCGAGCCAGGAGTCGCTCGAAAGCTGGCTGACCCAGCACACCCTCAGCCACCGGCTCGAAGCGGACAGCCTCACGTATTCACTTCCTTGGGAGGCAAGCCCTGGTGACCGCGCCGCATTCGCCGCGCGGCTGCAGAGCCAACTCGCGGACCATCACGCGCCGTTTCACCAGCTGGAACAAGAACAGACGAGCCTCGAGTCGGTCTACCTCGACGCGATGGCCGAACCGATCACGAAGCAAACCGAACCACCACGCCCAATCGTGCAAGTTTTGTCCGGCATCTCGGCGCCGCGCATGTTCGGGTCGCTGCGCTTCCAGGGCGACCTCCTCCGCCACGCGCTTCCTTTCTATGTGAGCTCGTGGTGGCGGCGCGGCGACCTCAGCTGGGTGATGTACCTGAACGCGTTCGTGCTCTTGCTTATCGCCGCCACGTCGCTGTTCGGGCAGCTGCCAGGTGTGGCCGGCCAGTTCGCCCAGCGGTTGGCCGGCGGGTCGGCCCTGCAAGCAGGCCTGCTCCTGCCGCTGTTCTTCATGTCATTCGCGCTGCTCGAGTCGATCAAGAGCTCGATCGGAATCTGGTGGGAGAAGGCCCAGGGATCACTGGAGGTGCTGCTCTATACGCCGGTGGACGATCCATCCTTGATCTGGCTCGAGGTTCTTCCGGGCGCTGTCGTCAGCACGGTCTGGGTCACGTTCTGGATGGCGGCGGGCATGACTTTCCTCAGCCTGTTTGGACAGCCCGCGCCCTGGGACCTGCTGCCCGTGTTCGCGTTTGTCGCCGCGGTGACGGCGTACTGGGCGGCGATGGGCCGGATGCTCGGATTCATGCTGTTCCCTCGCGAGGGCGCAGCGGGCGGCGCCTGGTCGTTCCTCCTCTCGCCGGTGTCAGCCGCCGTGGCCGATCTACCGCTTGCACTGTTCGTCTTCCGCTCGCCTTTTGCACCTGCTTCGCTCCTCTTGCCGATCACGGCTTGCTTCGCGTTGACGGTCCTGTGCGGCACGACCTTCGACCGTGAGCGATTGATGGAGACAGGTCTCGGACGCACGCGGCGTCGCCGGACGTGGATTCCTCTTGCGGTGATCCGCCGTAACGCCGTCGCCATTGCGGCGGGCCTGATGATCGCCGCGGCGTCGGCAGGCGCGGCCGCCACGATTACCGCAAGCGCGCATTGGCACTCCTGGTCGGACGTGCGCGCGGCGGTCACAGGAGCACCCGTCGAGATGCAGCCCGCCGCTGCCACAGTGCCCAAGGGCAGTTCTTCCGCCAACGGCATAACCATCGCGGCGGCCGGCCTGGCCGGCATCGTCGCCACTCTCGCGTTGATGCTCGTCATGGTGATCGTGAGCTTTGCCGCCTTCTTTCTCCTCGGCCTGCCGGCCCTCCTCGCCCTGGTTGGAGCAGGTGCGCTGTGGGGCATGGATGCGGGCTTCGGCGCTGCAGCCCCGCTGCAACCGTGGCTCGAGGGCGCGGGCGGCGTCGCGCTCGTTGCTCTCGCCCTCAACACGGGCGCCGCGCTGCCGATCTACTGGTCGCTTGTATTCGGGTCCGGCAGGAGGCTGGACCGCCTGCGCGAAGCGTGGTCCAGCTACTGGTCGCTGTTCAGGGGTCTTGTCATCCCAGCGTGCGTGCTCTTCGGCCTTGTCGTCTTTCGCCTGCTGGCAGGGGGCTAGCCCGGCCGCTTAGAGGTCGAGGGCCTGGGCGACCAGCTCCCGATGGTAGGTCGCATCGCCAAGCGTCACCTCGGACGACTTCGCCCGCTTGAAATAGAGGTGCATGTCGTGTTCCCAGGTGAAACCGATGCCGCCATGCACCTGGATCCCGTCACCCGCGACCTTTCGATAGGCATCTGACACATAGGCCTTCGCCATCGACGCCGCCAGCGAACGGTCTGCCGCGTCGGCTTCGACCGCCCATGCGGCGTAGTAGGTCGCCGAGCGGCCGCTCTCCGACAGCACCAGCATGTCGGCGAGCTTGTGCGACACGGCCTGGTAGATACCTATCGGTTTGCCGAATTGATGCCGAGTCTTCGCGTATTCGGTGGAGGTCTCGAGCACTCTCTGCGTACCACCGACCATCTCGGCGCAAAGTGCGGCGGTCGCCCACTCGAGCGCTCGCTTCAATGGAGGCCAGGCCTTGTCCGCGGGACCCATCAGAGAGTCGGCCGCCAGCTTCACGCCGTCAAAGCGCACCTCGCTCCAGCGCCGAGTCATGTCCAGGGTCTTAAGCGAGGTGACAGTCATGCCGGCAGGCCTTCCCTTGATCAGGAAAAGCGAGATTCCATCTTCACCCTCGCCGCGCGTTCGCGCTGCGACGACTATGTAGTCGGCGGCCTCGGCGTCCGGGACAAAGAGCTTGACCCCGTCGAGCTGCCAGCCTCCACCGCTCGGCTTGGCGGAAAGCGTCACCGCGCCGGCGTCCCAGCGGCCGGAGGGTTCCGTGAGCGCAAGGGTGGCGCGTGCCGACCCTTGAGCAATGGCGCCGAGGACCTCTTTTTTCTGTGCCTCCGTCCCCGCCTCAATGAGAGCCGGCACGGCAAGGCCCATCGTGGCGAAGAACGGCCCGGGCATCAGCGCGCGCCCAGCTTCTTCGAGGACGACGATAAGGTCGAGAAAGGTGCCCACACCCCCGTACTGCTCGGGGATGCCAAGCGCGGTCCAACCGAGATCGGCGATCTTGCGCCACAGGGCTTCGTCGTAAGCGTCGGGGGCCTCCATCAGCTTGCGCACAACTTTGGAGCTGCACTGTTTGGCGAGGAAGTCCCGCGTCGAGCTTCGGAGCATCTCCTGCTCCTCGGAAAAAGCGAAATCCATTGGCCGAGTCTATTCGGTGTTGGGCGACGCCGGAGGTTCAGGCGGGGCCTTCGGCTTCCGCTGCCGCCTGGAGTCGCGTGGTGAGGCCGGGGCCGGTGTGGCGCGGCCGGCCTCGGAGGCGCTCTCGGTCACGTGCGCGGGCAGCTCCAGGTCCGGCTCGTGAGAGGGAAGCTCGGCCTGCGGCTCTGCCGCTGCAGGGGCTTCCACCGCCGCAGGTGTTTCACTTGCTGTAGCGTCAGTGGTCGTTTGGGGCTGGGGCTTCGTGCCCACCGGCGGGATGCGGCGAGCAGGCCGGGTGGATGGGGTAGCGGCCGTGGCGGCCGCGGCCTGCCGGCGCGCGCGATGGTGGCGATATTGGGTGCGAAGTCCGGAGAAACCGGCCAGGATCGCGACGATTCCCATCCCGATCGAAAAGCCCAGCGCAGTGTTCTCGCCAGACGTGATCGGTTTCTCCAGGCCGAGCGTGCATGCCCCTGTTTCCGGACATGTGCCGAGCACAGCCAGTCGCAGCGGCAGGGACAGCAGAACCAGGATGCCGTAGACAACTGCGAGGCTCGCCACGAAGTACAGCAAAGTGGCAACCGGCCTGCCCTGGTGGTGAAGCAGGGCGCACGCGGCGAACATGAGAGCAGCGAACCCGAATGGGTAGAGAGCACCGTTGAGCCGATCTGAGCCCCCACTCAGCAGGATTGGCGCGACCGCTGCGAGCACGGCGAGCGCGCAGGCGATCCAGAAAGCCCAAAGTCCGCGTTGGGCCCCGGCGGGTGTTTGGTCCACCTATACCTCCGAGAGCGAGCTGAGAGACGTCACGGTCCGGCCTAGTTTAGGGCCGCGTGCAGAATCCTCAGCCGCTACCTGCTGCGCGGGAGTCCGAGCACCCTCTCGGCGAGGATGTTGCGCAGAACCTCAGATGAGCCGGCCTCGATGGTGTTTGCCCTCGAGCGAAGGAACTGGTAGACCCATCCGTCGCCATCACCGACCTGGCCCGCCGGCCCAGCAATGTCGACAGCCGTTTCGGTCATGCGCTGGTTGAGCTCAGACCACATTAGCTTGAGGATCGAACCTTCAGGTCCAGGAATTCCGCTGCGCTTCACGGCAGTCACCGCGCGATAGCCATTGAGCTGCAGTGCCCGTGCCTCGATATTGAACTGGGCGATCTTCTGGCGGACCAGCGGGTCAGCGCCGCGACCCAGTTTCCGCGCGTGATCGGTTAGCTCGGCGGCCGTGATCTGGGCGCGGGTCGCGAGCGCCATGCCGAGGGTGCCACGCTCGTGAAGCAGCGTGGTCATCGCGACAGTCCAACCCTGGCCCGCCTCGCCGAGGATTTGCGATTTCGGAACCTTGACGTCTTTGAAGAAGATCTCGTTGAATTCCGCATCTCCGGTGATCTGGACGAGCGGCCGCACCTCGATGCCAGGGCTCTCCATGTCCACAAGCAGGTAGGTGAGGCCGTCGCGAGGGTTGGCCTCCTTCCGTTCTCGTGTCACCAACATGCACCACTTCGCGACGTGCGCAAGCGTGGTCCACACCTTCTGGCCATTGACCACGTAGTGGTCGCCCTTGTCTTCGGCGCGGGTCTGCAATCCGGACAGGTCGCTGCCGGCATTCGGTTCGCTGAAGCCCTGACACCAGATCTCCTCCGCGGAAAGGAGCGGCGCGAGGTAACGCTTCTTCTGCTCGTCGGTGCCGTGAGAGATCACGACGGGTCCGCCCATGCCGAGCCCGATGACATTGATCGGGTCGGGCGCCTGGGCCTGGATCATCTCGTCGTTGACGATGAGCTGTTCCATGAATCCCGCTCCGCGGCCGCCGTACTCCTTCGGCCAGGTGATGCCGACGTAGCCCGCCTCGTACAGCTTCTTCTGCCACGCGCGGCGGCTCGCTACAAGCGCTTTCGTATCTGACTCGGCGGCGGGGTCCTTGCGGGGAGCGTTGGCCTTCAGCCAGGATCGCACCTCGTCCCGAAACGCCTTCTCGCTCTCACTCAGGTCGAAGTCCACGCGCGTAATCTAGGCTGAAAGCTCGATGAGCGTGCAACTGGATCGTTTCACCATCGCTCTGTTAGTCCTCCGCCCTGATGCGCCAGTGCTCGATGACGAAGAGGCAGCTCGATTGCAGGATGCGCACATGGCCCATCTCGCCGATCTCCACGAAGCCGGCCACCTCTTGGCGGCGGGCCCGCTTGTCGACGAGAGGTTTCGTGGGTTGAGCATCTTGAACGTAGAGCCGGATCGGGCGCGAGAGCTCAAGGAGAAAGACCCGGCAGTGGTGGCGGGCAGGTTCGAAGTAAAGGTGATTCCGTGGATGGTGCCGGCGGGTGCGCTGAGCTTTTCGCCCACGCATTTCCCACGCTCTATGAGCGAGGTCGGTTAGGCGACTGCCGGCAGCACCTTCTCGGCCAGGAGCTTCAGCGCGTCCGAGTCGTCGAGCAGGAAGTGCTGGAGCATGAACAGATCGACTCCGAGGGCGGCGTGGTGCCGAATCTTGTCGGCGATCTCTTGCGGGGTGCCGACGAACCAGGCCCGCCTCCGGTCTTCGATCACCTCATCCGGGCTCTTGCCCTCCAGTGCTCGGACGACCTTGGAGACCTGGGCCGCGCGCTCTCGAAGCTCCGACCGATCGCGCCCGATGATGTAGCTGGTCATCACCGAGTGCCGGATCGCACGCGGGTCGCGACCGATGGCTTTGCAGTGTGCTTCCAGGACCTTGCGGCTCTCCACGTACATGAGCTCGTCCAGCCGCGACAGGTTCCACTCGGCGGCCTCTCGCGCCACGAGCGGAAGCGTTCTCTTCTGGCCTTTGCCGCCCATCAACAGCGGCATCGGATTGTGGACTGGTTTCGGGTTTGACTTTTGCCACGTGTCCCGCATCGTCTTGATGCCTTGCTCGAGCAGGTCGAATCGCTGCTTTTCGGTGTAGAAGGGGATTCCGAACACGTGATGCTCGTTCGCGTTCCAGCCGGCGCCGACACCGAGGATGACGCGCCCTCCCGACAGGGCGTCCACCGTGGCCGCCATCTTGCCGAGGATCGCAGGATGCCGAAAGGTCATCGGACTCACCATCGGCCCGAACTGGATTCGCTTCGTCCAATCCGCGGCGAGCGCGAGCGAGGTCCAGCATTCGATGCAATCGCGCTCCGGCGCGTCCATCAATGAGATGAGGTGATCGCTGCGGCGCAGCGAGTCGAAGCCAAGCGTGTCGGTGTCGTGGCAGATGCGGTGCCACCTCTCCCAGGTGAGGCCTTCCTGCGCCTCGATCATGATCCCGACCTTGGCCATCTAGAGAAGATCGTAACTGTGCGCCGAGGTGCGGTTCAGGCCTCGGGCTCAGAGACCTCAGGCATCTTCGAGACTATCGCTTCCTTGGTGGCACCCAGATCCTTGAGCACGTGCGCCGCGATGCTGTCCCGCTCCACCGCCAACGCGAGCAGCAGGTGGTTGGTGCCCACGCGGGCATCACCCATCGAGCCACAAAGGTTGAACGCGATCTCGATCACTCGTTTCACACGTGAGGTGGGAATGATCCGTTGGATCTTCGCCGGTCGCTTCTCGCCGATCGCTTTGTCGATGGCGGCTCGGGCATCTTCTTCTTTGATGCCGAGCAAGGCGAGCACATTTGCTGCATGGAACTCCGCGTTGCCAAAGCAGGCCAGGAGCAGGTGCTCGGTTCCGATGTAGTAGAAGCCGGACTTTTCCACTTCCACCTGGGCCAGGATGAGCAGCTCCTTGGCATGGTCCGTGAAGCGATCGAACGGATACATCTGCGGGTTGCGGGCGAGGGGAGTCGCCGCCAGCTCCACCGCACGTCTCAACGTGGCCCAACGAGGGGCTTGCCGGAAAGCCGAACCCTGTCGTAGTGGGTCAGCTCCCAGCAAGGGAGGTCCGATCTGAGCGACCTCGGGAGAGGGAGTGTGGCGCTGCAGCCAGTCGAGGCAGGCGGCGATGACTATCGAGTTGACAGGAAGCCCGGTGCGTGCCGACGCCTGGTCGAGCCTGGCGTACATCTCCTCTGTGAACCGGACCGTGCTCGCTCTCGGCACAACGCCAATTTGACGTCACTTTGCAATCGTTGTCAAGGCCTCGAGCGGCCGGAAGTTGATGATCTTCTCCTTGGGGATGCCTGCCCGCCGGGCCATCCACATTCCCATCGGCACATAGGCGAACTCAGCCGGCGCGTGCGCGTCGGCGTCGAGTGAGAAGTTGCATCCGCACTCGAGGGCAAGTCTCGCCATTTCCGGCGAGAGGTCCATTCGCGCAGGGTCGCAGTCGATCTCGAGCGCGACGTTATGGCGCGCCGCCTCCTTGAAGACGGCTTCGTAGTCGTAGGTTGCGCCTTCGCGTGAGCCTGGCCGGCGGCCCGTCGGGTGACCGATCACGTCGACGTGTGGATGCGAAACCGCCCGCAGCATGCGCTCGGTCATGGCCGCCGGTTCCTGGCGCAGCTTGACGTGTGGCGACGCGATCACCACGTCGAGCAGCTCGAGCACCATATCCGGCAGGTCGAGCGATCCGTCCTCCAGGATGTCGACCTCGATGCCCTGCAGCAGGGCGAGCTTGGGCAGTTGAGCCTGCACCTCGGCCATCTCCCGCGATTGCGCCAGCAGCCGGTCGGCGTCGAGTCCATTGACCACTTTGATCCGAGGCGAGTGGTCGGTCACTCCAAGGTATCGGTAGCCCATGGCTTCCGCGCCGCGGGCCATCTCGAGCATCGTCGCCTTGCCGTCGCTCCACTTGGTGTGCGAGTGGATGTCGCCCTGGTAGTCGGCGAAGTCGAGCCCTGATTCGTCATCCCGCGCCGGCTGCTTCATCTGTTCGCGCAGCCGCTCGAGGTAGCGGCTCTTGCCCGTCTCCACAAGCTCGGCGAGCACCTTCGCGATGCCAGGACCGACTCCTTCGAGCGACGTCAGCTCGTTGCGGCTGTGCAGAGCGGCGAGGTCAGGTCGCTCGATCGCAAGCGACCAGGCGGCGGTTGAGAAGGCCTTGGCGCGGAACTTCTCGTTGGGGTCCTGGCGGAGCAGGTATCCGATCTCGGAGAGAATCTGCGACGCCTGGATCGAATCCATCTATCAATTGTGTGACCATGCCGTACATGGCCAAGCGCAAGCCCAGTCTGGGGGACCAGATTCCCGAGCTGGTCGAGTCACTTTTGATCGAGCTGGGGGAAGACCCCGACCGCCAGGGTCTGAAGGCGACCCCCGCGCGCGTTTCGAAGGCGCTCCGCCAGCTCACTGACGGCTATGGAGTGCAACCCGAAGACGTGATCGCCGACGCCGTGTTCGACCAGGACTACGACGAGATGGTCGTGGTCAAGGACATCCCGTTCTACAGCCTTTGCGAGCACCACATGCTGCCGTTCTTCGGGACCTGCCACGTGGGATACCTGCCCAAGGGCAAGGTGGTAGGCCTGAGCAAGATCCCGCGCCTCGTCGGTGTCTTTGCACACCGATTGCAGCTGCAGGAACGCATGACCAGAGAGATCGCCGAGGCTCTCAACAGAGCGCTGGCGCCAAAGGGGGTGGGCGTGGTGGTCGAGGCGCGACACCTTTGCATGGAGATGCGCGGCGTCCAGAAGCCGGGCGGGCAGATGATCACGTCATGCATGCTCGGCACTTTCCGCAAAGACCCTCGCACGCGGGCCGAGTTCTTGGAGCTGGCCCGACACTCCTAGCACTCGGAATCGCTATTCAACCGGGGCCTCTGACACATAACGCACCCTTTATGTATTAGACTCGTATAAAGCAAACGTTATGTTTCTTCAGAGCCAGCGGCACGACCTTCCGGACCACTTTTTGGCCTTCGCCAACCCCACCCGGCTCCGCATCCTGGAGCACCTCGGGAAGGTCGGCGAGGTTAGCGTCAACGACCTCGCCTTACATCTCCACATGAGCCAGCCACGCATCTCCTGGCACTTGAGGATGCTGCGGGTCGGCGGTGTCGTGCGGACGCGTCGCGACGGCCGTCAGGTCTACTGCTCACTGGACGTCGAGAACATCGGGCGCGAGCGCGCGCGTCTGGATCAGCTGCTCGGAATCAAAGATCAATTGAAAGTTCACGAGGAGGTTGGGGCGTGAAGAACGGTCAAGGGAATGGTCAGAAGAACGGCCAATCGAATGGTCATCGGAACGGCAAGGTACGGGTCGCCATCGTGGGCGTCGGCAACTGTGCCTCATCGTTGGTGCAGGGAGTGCAGTACTACCGCAACGCCTCGCCCAAGGCTTCCGTCCCGGGCCTGATGCACGTCAACCTCGGGGGTTATCACATCAGCGACATCGAGTTCGTCGCCGCCTTCGACATCGACAAGAAGAAGGTCGGGTTGGACCTCTCGGATGCCATCTTCTCCGGCCCCAACAACACTGTGAAGTTCAGCGATGTCCCCAAGTTGGGCGTCAAAGTCCAGCGTGGAATGACGCACGACGGCATCGGCAAATATCTCGCGGACGTGGTGCAGAAGGCTCCCGGCGAGACTTCTGACGTGGTCGGCATCCTCAAGAAGACGAAGGCGGACGTTCTGGTCAGCTACCTTCCTGTCGGATCGGAAGAGGCGACCAAGTGGTACGTCGAGCAGGCGCTGACTGCCGGCGTCGGATTCGTCAACTGCATCCCGGTGTTCATCGCCCGCGAGCCCTACTGGCAGAAGCGCTTCGCGGACAAGGACCTGCCGATCATCGGCGACGACATCAAATCGCAGGTCGGCGCAACGATCATCCATCGCGTGCTGACGCGGCTCTTCCGCGATCGTGGAGTCAAGCTCGAGCGCACGTATCAGCTCAACTTTGGTGGCAACACCGACTTCCTCAACATGCTCGAGCGCGATCGGCTGATGTCGAAGAAGATCTCCAAGACCCGGTCGGTCACCTCGCAGATGGACTACGACATCGGCGCCGAAAACGTACACATCGGCCCCTCCGACTATGTGCCCTGGCTGAACGACCGCAAGTGGGCATACATCCGGCTCGAGGGGCGTTCCTTCGGTGACGTGCCGCTGAACGTCGAGCTGAAGCTCGAGGTCCACGACTCGCCCAACTCGGCGGGCATCGTGATCGACGCTGTTCGTTGCGTCAAGCTGGCGCTCGACCGCGGCATCGGCGGAGCGCTGGAAGGACCAAGCTCGTACTTCATGAAGTCGCCCCCGGTGCAGTACAGCGACAACGAAGCTCGGCAGCTCGTGGAGGAGTTCATCGAAGGTGGCAAGGCGGGAACCAACGGCCGTGTCAAACGTGTCGCCCGTACCAAGCCCGCGACTACCTCTGCTCGACGCTAGTTACCGCGCGAGTGCAAAAGTCCTGCGGGCCATACCGCCAGGACTACGCCATGCGGCCGCAGCGCCGGGCGGCGCGGCGTGGTTCTGGCTCAGCGTCGCGCAGCGTCGCGCGGCACTGGACAACTACGCCGCTGCCCTCGGCCAGGACCGCTCCTCCCCGGAAGTCTCGCGAGTCGCGCGCCGTGCCTTCCAGAATTACGGTCGCATGCTCATTGACTTTCTTCTCCTGGGCAGCCTCAGCCCCGAAGAGCTGGTCCGGCGCATGACCATCGACGGCCGCGAACACCTCGAGTTGGCCCTTGCCGGCGGTCGGGGCGCGATCATGGCCGTGCCCCACATGGGCTCGTGGGACATGGCCGGCGCTTACGCCGGAGCCCTCGGCTACCCAATCTCCGCCGTCGCGGAGCGATTTCCTGGATCACTGAACGAGGCCGTTGTGCGCACGCGGCGCCGGTTCGGGCTCAACGTGATCATGCTCGGGCGCTCGGCGGTACGCGCGATCACCGAGGCTTTGAGGAACAACCATATAGTCGCGCTTCTATGCGACCTCGAGCAGGGGCCTGGCCTTGACGTTCGATTCTTCGGCCGGCGCGCGGTCGTGCCGGGCGGGCCGGCTGCCATCGCGCTCAAAACCGGCGCTCCGCTGCTCCCGGCATATCAGTACGTCGTCTATCCCGGCCACCATCACGTGCACCTCGACCCGCCGCTTGCAATTGGCACGGGGGAAACCAAAGAGACCTTGATGCAGCGAGTCGTCGGCCGCCTCGAAGATTTCATCAAGGAGCGTCCCGAACAGTGGTACGCATTCCGTCCGATGTTCAAGCGAGAGGGATGAGCCAGTGGATCCCGCCGGCATGTCCCTGAGTGTGGCGCTACCGAGCGTTCAAGGCGGTGCAGTCGCTGGTGGAGCGTCTGCCACACGCCTGGGCCTACGCGCTCGCCATTCTGGCGGCCCGATTCGCATGGCTCTTCTCACCACTGGCGCGCCCGAGGCTCGAGTACAACCTGAAGGTCGCGTGCCCGGAGCTCGCAACGGACACACGCAAGCTGCGGCGCATTTCGTGGCTCAACTTCCGCAATCACGCCAAAGCCTATGCCGACCTGATGATGCTTCCGCGCACCAACGTGGAGGCGATGCGACCCCGGCTCCACGTGCAGGGCATGGAGAATCTGGAGCAGGCTCGCGCTTTTGGCAAGGGCGTGTTGGCGGTGTCATGTCACATGGGCTCGTACGAAGTGGTGTCAGCCATCTGGTCGGCGACGCTCACCCCGGTCAGCTTCTTTGCCGAGGAGCTGGAACCGCGCGCTCTTTTCGAGTGGTATCGCGACACCCGAGCACGGCTGGGCATCAGCGTGCTGACGCTCAATCATGGCGGCCTTCGCAAGGTCCTTCAGGCGCTTCGCGACGAGGAGATGGTGATCACCGCGATCGACCGCGACATCGCCGGCACGGGCCATCCGATGTTGTTCTTCGGCAGGCTGGCGCCGATCCCGCTCGGACCGGCCGCGATTGCACTTCGCCTGGGCACGCCGCTTCTTCCCGTTTGCGTCTACCGGTTGCCGGACGACAGCTTTCAGGCCGAGGCCGCGCCGCTGATCTTCGCCAAGGACACGGGGGATCCCAAGCAAGACCAGATTCGCGCGACCGAGCAGCTCCTTCGTCAGATCGAGACCTTCATCCGGCGCCATCCGGAGCAGTGGCACGTGCCACACAGGATCTGGGAAGGCGCTCCATGAGACGAATCTGCTTTAAGCCCCTCACCCTAGGGGACACACAATGAAGATCGGCCTCGTCTCGCCTTACGACTTCGCTTCGCCTGGAGGCGTGACCGACCACGTCAGATACCTGGCGGGCGAGTTGAGGAACAAAGGCCAGGAGGTGCGCATCTTCGCCCCCTCAAGCCGCGCCGACATCGACTTCGATACACGTGAGTTCTATCGCATCGGCAGCCCGATCCCGGTCCCGGTGAACGACTCAGTCGCACGCATCACGCTCAGCTTCCACCTGGCCAATCGCGTGGCCGCGATCATCGAGCAGGAAGCGTTCGACGTGCTCCACTTCCACGAGCCCCTCATGCCCGCGCTGCCGATCACGATGCTGGGTGTATCGACCACCGCGAACGTCGGCACCTTTCACGCTTTCGCACACTCCAACATCGGGTACTACTACGGACGGGGCATTCTGCAGACCTACCTGGATCACATCCATCGCGGGATCGCGGTGAGCGAACCGGCGCGCAGCTTCTTCAATCGCTACTTCCCCGACTTTCCGCTGCGAGTGATCCCAAACGGGATCGACGTCAACGTGTTCAAGCCTGGTCTCGCGCCGATCCGCCACTTGCGGGACGATTGCGTGAACATCCTCTTTGTTGGGCGCCTGGAAAAGCGGAAAGGACTTGGTGACCTGCTACGCGCATACGAATTCATGCACGCGCGAGTGCCCCAGAGCCGGCTCATCGTGGTCGGCGACGGCCCACTCCGCGGCAGGGTCGAGTCGTTCGTCGCCCGTCACCGGCTCCAGAACGTGGTGCTCGCGGGCTATGTGCCGGACTCGGTGAAACCGCGTTACTACAACAGCGCAGACATCTTTTGCGCCCCGGCGACCGGCGCCGAGAGCTTTGGCATCGTGCTCCTGGAGGCGATGGCATCCGGCGTTCCGGTGGTCGCGACCGAGGTGCCGGGCTACATGTCGGTCCTCGAGCCCGGCCGCGACAGCCTCACCGTCCGTCCCAAGGGGTGGGCTGAGCTCGGGGCGGCTTTGATCATCCTTGCGAGGGACGCCGAGCTGCGACGCCGCATGGGCGCCTACGGACATGAGAAGGCGCGGCGGTACTCATGGGAGACCGTCTCGTCACAGGTGATGGAGGTCTACGAGGAAGCTCGCGACGCGGCACGGTTCGCATCTCGACTAACTGAGGAGAGTCATGTTCACAACGCGGTTTGAGGCGTGGGTCCGCCGCAGGGCGGAAGCGTTGATGTCAGCTCTCGGGCGCGTGCCGTTGACGCCGAACCAGGTCACCGTCGTTGGGCTGCTGTTGACTTTCGCCGCCGCCATTTTGGTTGCCTTCGGCGAGCTGCGCTGGGCCGGCGTGGTCCTGATCGTCGCAGGCACGTGCGACATCCTCGACGGTGCGCTGGCGCGCTCGACTCATACGAGCTATCCGTATGGAGCATTTCTGGACTCGACGCTGGACCGCTACTCGGAAGGCGCGATCTACATCGGCCTCGCCGCGTACTTCATGAGCGCGGGTGGGCCGTACCAGCGGTGGTTGGTGCTCGCGACGTTCGCGGCCCTGGCCGGATCGTTTCTCGTGAGCTACGTTCGGGCGCGGGCGCAAAGCCTTGGGTTCACATGCGAATCCGGCATCTTCGCTCGACCTGAGCGAGTAGTCGTCACCGTGATCGGCCTGATCCTTGGCACATGGGTGCTCTACGCCGTTGTCTTTCTCCTTGCCGTGCTCACCAACTTGACCGCGCTGCAGCGCATCCGCGAAGTGTGGCTGCAGGGTCGCGCCCAGCGCCTCGCGATCGAGCGCGAGACCAAGGCCCGCCGGGCAGCGCAGTCCCAAACGCCGTGACGGATACTGCCGGGCGCGAGCAGGGCGCAAATTCAGACCCCTTTGGCGGAGTTGTAGGCCACGCGCAGGCGCTCGACCAGCTGCGGTCGCAAATCGACACGGACCGCCTGGCGCACGCCTATCTGTTTGTCGGGGAGTCGGGTCTGGGCAAGACGGTCGCCGCGCGTGCCCTTGCCACCACGCTTCTGCCCGAGGCGCCGCTTTCCCGCCACCCCGACTACTGGGAAGACGACCGCATCAAACCGCTGTCGATCAATGAGATCCGGCTCTTGCCTGACAAGCCGCCAGAGTTCCACGAGCTGTCTCTGCAGGCGTTCCTCAATCTGAAGCCGGCGGTGGCGGCGCGACGGGTGGCGCTGGTCACCAACGTCGGCCGGCTGCGCGATCAGGACCAGAGCGTCCTGCTGAAGACGCTGGAAGAGCCGCATCCGCATCGGGTGATCATCCTCACCACGCCGAGCCTCAACCCGTTCGTCGTGCTGCCCACCGTCGTGTCACGCTGCCAGCGCGTGTTCTTTCATCCCGTGCCTTCGCCTGAGATCGAGAAGCTGCTGACGGCCGGCGGTGCTGATGCCTCGCGCGCGCGGCTCATCGCTGAGCTGGCTCGCGGCCGTCCTGGCTGGGCGATGCGGGTCGCCGAAGATCAGAGCGTGATCGACCTGCACCACGCGTGGACTCGACGCCTCGAGGAAGTCTTCGGAGCTCCCGCCGACGTGCCTCTCCAGGTAGCGGCTGAGCTTGACGCGAGTCAGATGGCCTGGCGGCGGACCGAAGGCGACGTCGAGGATCCCGCGCTCTTTGCCATCGCGAGCTGGCAGATCGAGCTCCGCAAGAGGATGCTGGCGAGCCGAGGCCGCGAGCAAGGCCGGTGGGCCCGGCTGGTCGAGCTGTCGTACGACACGCTTGGCTATCTCGAATCGAACGTCAGCCCGCGCCTCGCACTAGAGACTTTCCTACTCGAATGCCGAAAAGCTTCCTGAAAAAGAGCCTCGAAGGCTTCCACCCATACGTACCGGGCGAGCAGCCGCCTGACGGCGACGACTGGGTCAAGCTCAACACCAACGAGGCGCCGCTGCCTCCTTCGCCGAAGGTGATCGAAGCGCTCAAGGCCGCGGCCGACGATTCGCTGCGCCTCTACCCAAGCCCGACCGCGGCTCCGGCCCGCCGGGCAATCGCAGAGCATTTCGGCCTTGAAGCGGCGCAGATCGCGCTCGGCAATGGCGGTGACGAGCTGATCGAGATGTGCTTCCGCGCCTTCGCCGGCAAGGGAGACCGCGTCGCCTATCCGACTCCGACCTATCCGTTGTTCGAGCCCCTGTGCCGGATCCACGAGGTGGTGCCGTCGCCGCAACCGAGCGCGGAAGCTTTCACGTGGTCCAGCGAACTGGTTGACGACCCGGCTCCGCTGAAGTTCCTGGTCAATCCCAACTCGCCGACGGGGACGTGGCACGGGCGTGCGTCGGTCGAGCGAGTTCTCGTGCGGTCGGCCGGCGTGGTCGTCCTGGACGAGGCGTATGTCGATTTCGCAATCGAGTCGCAGGTTGCGCTACTGGCGAAGCATCAGAACCTTCTCATCCTGCGCACGATGTCCAAGTCCTACGCGCTTGCCGGCATGCGGATCGGCTTTGCGCTGGGAAGCCCTGAGCTGATCGGCGCCCTCGACCTGGTCAAGGATTCTTACAACATGGACCGACTCGCCATCGTCGCGGCGTGCGCAGCGATCGAGGACGACGCGCACCACCGGAAGATCGTCGAGTATGTTGTCGCCGAACGTGGCTGGCTCGAAGACCAGCTCCGCGAGCTCGGTTTCGAAAGCTATTCGCCGTCAGCCGCCAATTTCGTGTTTGTGAAGCCGGCGCTCGGAAACTCAGGCGCTGCCGTCGCGGACGCCCTCCGAGAGCGAAGGGTGCTCGTCCGGCATTACGATCGTGAGCCGATCGCCGGGTGGTTCCGCATCACAGTTGGCACACGCGCCCAACACGAACGTCTGCTGGAGGCCTTTAAGGAAATCTTGATTTGACACCGACTCGTGACGATGCATGGGAGCTCGTGACCTCGATGACCAAGGGCGACCAGCTTCGGAGACATATGCGAAGCGTGGAGGCCGCGATGCGGGCGTATGCACGCCGATTCGGCGAAGACGAGGAGCGGTGGGCCGTGCTGGGCCTCATCCATGACTGGGACTACGAGTCAGGCCCGACCCTGGACCTTCATCCGATGCGTGGGATTCAGATGCTCCGTGAGCGAGGCTGGCCGGAAGACATCCTGGACGACATCGCTTCGCACGCCGACTACTTGAACGTCCCGCGAGACACCAACATCCGCAAGGCACTCAACGCCGTGGACGAGATGTCCGGTTTCATCATCGCTTGCGCGCTGGTCAAGCCGGACAAGTCGTTGAGCGCGGTCGAGCCGAGCACGGTGCGCAAGAAGATGAAGGACAAGGCGTTTGCTCGCGGCGTGCATCGCGACGAGTTGATCGCGGGCGCGGAAGCACTCGGTATACCCTTCGACGAACACGTGGTGATCGTCCGCGACGCCCTGAAGCCGATCGCTGAAGATCTGGGGTTGAAACCATGAGTCCCAGCGCAAGGCCCCGGATTCTATTGATGCATCCATTCCTAGACCCAGGTCCCGCCATCCTCGCGGAGGCGGGCGATGTGATCGCTTATCCCGCCGCGGGTCCGCTGGATGAGGCCAGCATCCGGCAGGCGGCCGAAGGTTGTACGGGGATCGTGAGCCAGCTCATGGACCCGATCCGCGAGACCGTGCTGTCGACCCCGGGCTTGAAGGTCGTCAGCAACGTCGCCGTCGGATTCGACAACATCGACGTTGCCGCCGCCACCGCGCACAAGGTCATGGTGACCAACACGCCAGGAGTGCTTGACGACTCGACGGCCGATTTCGCCTTCACGTTGCTGATGGCGACGGCTCGCCGGATCGTCGAGGCCGACACCTTTGCGCGCCAGGGGCGCTTCAAGGGTTGGGCGATCGACATGATGCTCGGGGCCGACGTGTTCGGGGCCACGCTGGGCCTCATCGGCGTAGGTCGGATCGGCCGCGGCGTCGCACATCGCGCGAAGGGGTTCAACATGCGCGTGCTGTATTACGACCCGAACCCACTGCCGCCCGATGCTGAGCAGCAGTATTCCGCCACCCGGGTCGACCTGCCCAGGTTGCTTGCGGAGTCCGATTTCGTTTCAGTGCATGTGCCATTGACTCCGGAGACACAACATCTGCTGAGCACGCCTCAGTTCGGACAGATGAAGAACACCGCGATCCTCATCAACACCTCACGCGGACCGGTGGTGGATGAAGCAGCGCTGGTCGAGGCGTTGACCGCAAAGAAGATCGCCGGGGCGGGCCTCGACGTTTACGAGCGCGAACCCGCCATACACCCGGGACTGATCGCGTTGCCGAACGTGCTGCTCGCGCCGCATATCGCAAGCGCTACTGTCCGTACCCGCTCGGAGATGTCCGCCATGGCCGCGCGGAACATGGCGACTGCGGTGCGAGGCGGCCGCCCGCCGAACCTCATCAATACCGAGGTCAAGAAATAGCCCTCGCGACGCGCTACCGCCTGATGGCCCTCGACCTCGACGGCACCATCCTCGATATGAGGTTGAACCTCGACCCGCGCGACGTCGAGGCGTTGGGAACGATCATCCGAGGGGGTGTGACTGTCGTGGCTTGCACGGGACGGCCGTTTCCCGGCGCTCTCCCATGGGCCAAGAAGCTCGGCCTCGATGGCCCCCTCATCTGTTACCAGGGCGCGGAGGTCCGGATGCCCGACGGAAGCACCATCCTCGACCACGGCGTGCCTCATGACGTAGCGATGGAAGTGATCAATTTCGCCCGCGACCGTGGTCTGCACGTCCAGGCCTATCGAGACGATCGGCTAATCGTTGAGCGAGACCGGCCCGAAGCGCACGAGTACGCCAACCACGCCGGAATGGAGATTCACGTCGTTGGCGATCTGGATGCTGCCATGGGACCCACCACGCCGAAGCTGGTGATCGTTGCGGTGGCGGAGACGCTGGAGACGCTGCTGCCGGAGGCGCGAAAGCGGTGGGAAGGAAGGCTGAACGTGGCTACGTCAACGCCCACATATCTCGAGTTCACCACCATCGAGAGCGACAAGGCTTCGGCACTTGCGTTCCTGTGTCAGCGCCTTGGCATCAGGCAAGATCAATCCGTGGCAGTTGGAGATGGACGCAACGACGCTTCGATGATCGCGTGGGCCGGTCTTGGCGTCGCGGTCCAGGGCTCAGCACCAGAGGTGATCGCTGCCGCGGACCGGACGATTCCCGGCCCGGGCCATGGTGGCATCAAGCAGCTGGCCGACGTGCTGATCGGAGCCGCCTAGGTGGGAACGCTGATGCTCGTCCACGCGCATCCCGACGACGAGGCGATCTCGACGGGCGGCGTGATGATGAAGGCGAAGGCGCACGGCCATCGTGTGGTCCTCGTGACCGCAACGCGGGGAGAGGTGGGCGAGATCCACAACATGGATCCCGCAGAGAGCCGCCCCCGACTTGGCGAGATCAGGACTGAAGAGCTGAAGGCCGCTGGCGAAATTCTTGGAGTCGACAGGATCGAGTTTCTCGGCTACCGCGACTCAGGCATGGTGGACAAGGCGGACAACAAGGACCCACGTTCGTTCCATCAGGCGCGACTCGACGAGGCCGCCGGCAAGCTCGCGGTGCTCATTCGCGAAGAGCGACCCGATGTGGTCGTGACGTACGCGGAAGATGGCATTTACGGACACCCGGATCACGTGAAGGCATATCACGTCACGAATGCAGCCCTCGACATGCTCGACCGCGAAGGCTGGGCGCCGAAGAAGCTCTACTACACGGCGATTCCACGTTCGATGATGGAAGCGTTCGCGAGCCAGATGCCGGAAGAGGCGCAGCGCCAGAACTCCAACATGCGAATCGCGGGCACACCCGATGAGCTGGTGACCACTCGCATCGACGTCCACGACTATGTCGACCAGAAGCGCAAGGCATTTGGCGCGCACGTCAGCCAGAACGATCCCAATTCGTGGTTCGCGACGATGGCGAGCCAGATCTACGAGCTCGCGTTCGGCACTGAGTACTACCAGCTCGTGCGCGGAAAGCTGGGTTCGGAACCGCCGGAGCCAGACCTGTTCGCGGGTATCAGCTAAGGCTTACAGACGAAGCTACCGCCGGGCCTCGTGCCATCCGAATGCAACTTGTTCAGCCCGCTCAGATCGAATCACTCCCGCCGCCGCGACGGCCATGGTGCCCCAGATCATCTCACGTAAACTCGGTTCGAGATGGAAGTCCTGAAGATCACGCCTCGCGGCTACTGCCATGGCGTGGTCGACGCTTTTCGGATCGCCAAACGAGTTCGAGAAGAGACCGACGGGCCGGTGCACATGCTCGGCATGCTCGTCCACAACACCCACGCGACAGACGACCTCCAGCAGCAGGGGATCGCCTTGGTGGACCAGCCGGACCGGTTCGCGGGATTGAGCCAAATCAAAGAAGGGACGGTCATCTTCACGGCGCACGGAGTTTCGCCACAGGTAAAGCAGCGTGCCGTCGAGCTGGGCCTGAAGCCGGTTGATGCCACCTGCTCGGACGTCGTTCGCACCCACGAGCTGGTGGCCGACCTCGCCAACAAGGGCTACGAAGTCGTCTACATCGGCCGCAAAGGGCACCCGGAGCCTGAAGGCGTGATGGGAGAGGCGCCCGGCAAGGTCCACCTCGTCCAGGATCCCGAGGACATCGACGCCTTGGACCTCAAAGGCGACCGGATCGCCGTCACGTGCCAGACGACGCTTTCCGTCTGGGATACGGAGGACCTGATCGGTCGAGTGACAGCGCGTTACCCCAACGCCGAGGTGCACAACGAGATCTGCCGGGCGACCCAGGAGCGCCAGGAGGCGGCAGTCGAAGCAGCGCAGCACGTCGACCTGGTGATCGTGGTCGGCAGTCCACGCTCGTCCAACTCACTGCGACTCGTCGAAGTGGTCAAGAAGCTCGGTCAGAAGCCGGCGTACCTCGTCGACAAGCTCGAGGACCTGGACCTCGGCTGGTTCGCTGGTGCCAGGAAGGTAGGCGTGACCAGCGGCGCATCCACGCCGACGCAGCTCACCCGCCGGGTGATCGAGTACCTGGAGACCCTCGAGGTCCCCGCCTAGGTTCGGCGGAGCCGCACCCGTGGCGTCAGACGTGCGGAATCCATAAGGCCGAGCCGCATCCCTGGCGTCAGACGTGCGGAATCGGGCTCCGGCGGCCTGGCGCAGGTGCCGGCGGAAGCCCCGGCTCGGCCTAGGTTCGGCGGAGCCGCCGGATGACCCGACTCAGGCCGCCGCGCTCGGCACTGGGGGCGGGGCCGGGTGCAGCTGGAGCAGGAGGAGGGGCGGGCGCTTGGGTAGGTGCCGGATTCCCGGCAGGCTCGCCTGGTGGAGGAGCCGAAGTTCCGCTGGAAGGCCGCCGGCGCCGCCTCCGCCGCGTCGTGCCGGCCGCCCGCTCCGGTTTGGCGACAGGAGCGGGTGGGGCGGCGATGGCCGGGGTCTCCGGCAGGGGGCCGTTGACGACCGCCGCGGCGGGTCGCCGTCTTCCCCGCCGCCTGCGGGGTGCGGACGCCGCCGCTGCCGCTGGCTGTTCCTGGGCGTGGCGGTCCTTGACCACCACGTGGCGCCTCACTTTGGCCCCGACCTCGCCTTCAGCGCACAAGGCGCCGTCGACGGTGTGCAGGTCCACCCGCCACACGACTATCGATGTCGGCGCGCCGCCAACCGGGGGGCGCTTCTGGGTCAGCGTCCAGCGGGCGTAGATCGTGTCGCCGGCGTGGACTGGACGGGGAAACTTCCAGTTGAGCCATTCCCACTCTTCGACTGAGGGGACGGGCATGTCGATGGTGCCGAGCCCGATCGCCACCGCCACCAGGAGGGTGGGTGGGGCAACGCGCGGCTGGCCGGGGCCTGCTTCGATCGAGAGCGGCGAGAAATCCCCAGAAAGGCCCGCAAACAGGGCGATTTCCGATTCAGAAATGGTGCGACGGCGGGTAGTCCATTCGCCGCCTAGCGGCAGGTCGTCGAAAGAAAGGGGCTCCAGATCGGCGCGAGTATAGCCCGAACCAACTCCAAGGCTCGAGCGTTAACCTATGACAACTTCACCGCCAGGAGGATTATCCATTGGAGCTCGCCGGCGTACTTCTCGTCACGTCTGTGCTGCTCATCCCGGCTCTGCTCCTTCTCATCTTCGCCCTGATGCGGCTCCGGGGCACGACGCGAGAGCTCCAGGCCGCCCTCGACGACGAGAGTGGAGCGCGCGATCGGGCCGCCCTCTTGCTGGCGATCGCATCTGCCGTCAACTCCTCTCTTTCGCTCGAGGAGGTCCTGAACGTCGCCATGACGCACGCCGGCAGGATCATGGGCGCTGTCGCCGGGGCCATGTACCTCGTCCAGCCCGCCAAAGCGCAGCTGCACCGGGAAGCCGAGTACAACCTCGCCCACCGCGCCCGCGGCTCGATCCGCAAGCTCGACGAAGAACCGGTGCGCACCGCCATCGCCGCCATGCGTCCCCTGGTGGTCAAGCTCGACGAGCGCACGGCACCCGGCATCGAGGGGGGCGGCCACCCGATGCACGTGCTCGTCGTGCCGGTACAGCGCTCAGGTCAGCTGATGGGCGCGATGGAGCTGTATCTGAACGCGTGGCGAGAGCTCACCGAGGATCAGGCAGATCTGCTCAACGGTGTCGCCTCGCAGGCCGCGATCGCGATCCGTCACGCGCAGCTGTTCCAGGCGCAGGAGGAGAACGCGCTCACCGACGAGCTGACAAAGCTGCCGAACCGGCGCGCTCTTGCTCAGCGCTTCTTGCAGGAGATGCAGCGAGCCCGCCGGCACCAAAAGGCGATTTCCTTTCTCATGATCGACCTCGACCACTTCAAGCAGGTCAACGACACGTACGGCCATCTGAACGGCGACGCCGTCCTGGCTGAGCTGGCTTCGATCCTCGTCTCCGGCGCGCGCGAGTCGGACGTGTGCGCTCGCTACGGCGGCGAGGAGTTTGGAATGATCCTCAGCGAAACAACGGAGGCCGGTGCGCGCACGCTCGCCGAGCGCATCCGAGCCAAGGTCGCGGCAGCGACCTTCCCGGGCGGGCTCAAGTTGACCATCAGTGTTGGCGTCGCCGCCACCGACCAACCCGCTCAGTTCACCTCGCTGATGGAGCGCGCCGACCAGGCTCTCTACGCCGCCAAGCAAGGGGGTCGCAACCAGGTTCGCGTGGCGGACATGAAGGCGGCGGCGCCCAAGCAGCAGCAGCACGCCTAGCCACCCCCGCGACTAGTCGTAACCTCCCTGGTGGTGGGTCACTTCTGCATCAACTGCGGAACCGCGTTGGTGACGCGCGTCATCGAAGGTCGCGAGGTCGAAGCGTGCCCGCGCGACAACTTCGTTCTGTGGCGCGATCCCAAGGTGTCAACGGCGGTGGTCGTTGAGTCCGACGGCGGGATCGTATTGGGACGGAGGGCGATCGAGCCCGGTTACGGCCTTTGGTGCTTGCCGGGTGGATTCGTCAATGACGACGAGGATCCCGTCGACGCCGCGGCGCGCGAGTGCCTGGAGGAGATTGGCGTTCCAGTGCATGTGACAGACCTTCTCGGCGTGTTTCACATCCCCAAGAGCGGCGCGCCGAGCATGGTGGTCATCGCGTACCGGGCCGGGCTGGTCGACGGAGGGCGCCCGGTGGCCGGAGCAGAGATGCTCGAAGTCGGGGTCTTCCCGCACGACGCCTTCCCTCCGCTTGCCTTTCCAAGCCACCAGGCTGTGCTGGCGGAATACTTCAAGTCCCAGGCGCGGGCGGCGGAAGGGGCACCTCGCCGCGACGGCGAAGCGGCTCCGCGTGGAATGCGGCCATCACGAGAGCAAGCACTGCTGAGACCACGGCGCAGGCGGTAAAGCCCACGGCGTAACCGAACGTCTGGACCAGAGGACCGAAGATCAGCGGGCCCACCGCAAGCCCCAGAAACAGGATCGTCCCGTACACCCCCATCGTCACTCCGCGCGTGGACGCTGACGAGAGGTCTGCGAACACCACGCCGATGGACATGAAGCCGACCGCCATGAATGGCGTGGCCACGGCCAGGACAACTGCCGGCCAGAAAAAGCCAGTCAGATGCCCGATGACAATTTCTCCCGCGCACCACACGAGGGTCCCGACGAAAACGATAGGCCACCGGTGTGGAGCTCGATCCACCAGCCAGCCGCCCGGCAGCCTCGAAACGCCGTTGAAGACGGCCATCAGCGCGAGCAGGTAGCCCACCTGAGCGCTCGGCAGTCCGAGGGCTTCTTTTCCGAAAACCGGCAGAAACGCACCCATGGTGCCCCAGCCGAGCGTCATGGCGGCGAGACCGATAGTCACGGGCACGAACGCACGCTGCCGCATGAGCGCCTGAAGCGGCGCGCGGAAGGAAATGCCTTGGCCTGTGTGCTGCCGCGTCCCGCTCGCCGCGAAGGCGCCTGGAATTGCAATGAGCAGAAGTAGCGTTGTGACTGCGATGTCGGTCCTCACGTCGATCCAACGCAGGGCGATGCCTGCGATCGACGGCCCAAGGAAAAATCCGGCCTGCATCGAAAAAGTCAGCCATCCCAGTGCGCGACCCAGGCGGCTGCTCGATGTGGATTCCGTGACAGCGCTGAACAGCGCCGCCTGCTGCGCCCCGGCCGCGAGCCCACCAACCACCTGCCAGACGAAAAGCGGGGGTACGGTAGTAGTGGCAGCGGTGGCCAGCTGCGATGCGGCGGCGAGCAGAAATGAAATGCCCAGAAGGGCGCGAGGGCCGAAGCGATCGACCAGGACGCCCGAGGGAAGCGAAAGCAACGCGCCGGCGAGAGTCGACACAGAGAAGAGGGCGCCGACCTCGAACCTGCTCGCGCCCATGTCGTGGGCGTAGAGAGGCACGGTGAGTCCACGCGCAGCAAGCGCGGCAAATGAGGCACCGGCGGCGACGTAAAGCGCAACCATCCGGCGCGATTCCGGAACGGTCACGCGCACCGTTCCTAAGATAGCTGCGGATGGTTGGTGACGCGGCCGCACTGCTTTTGACTGCGCAGCGAGGCCTGGCTTTCACAGGTGCTGGGATCTCTGCGGAAAGTGGCATCCCAACATTCCGAGGCGAAGGAGGTCTGTGGACGAAGTTCGACCCTGTCAAGGTCGCCTCGCTCGACTATTTCATGGCCGACCCGAGCGCCTACTGGAAGGTGTCGAAAGAACGAGGCAGCATCGCGCTCGCGGCCCGTCCCAACCCCGGCCATCATGCGCTGGCCGCTCTCGAGGCCGCCGGTCACCTGGTCGCGATTGCGACGCAGAACACCGACGGCCTGCATCAGGACTCAGGGAGCCGGCGGGTGATCGAGCTCCACGGATCCGGCCGAACAGTGCAGTGCCTCGACTGCGGAAATCGAGAGCCGCGCAGCGAGGTCCACGCTCGGCTGGAGGTGGAGATGCCACCGCGGTGCCGCGTCTGCGGGGGCACATTTCTGAAACCGACAGTGGTGCTCTTTGGAGAGCAGATGCCGCAAGCGGCGATCCATGAGGCGTTCGCGCTCGCCCGCGACGCGGACGTGATGCTTGTCGTGGGATCCTCGCTGGTGGTCTATCCCGCCGCAGACATCCCGGTGGTTGCTGTCAGGTCGGGCGCGTCCCTGATCGTGATCAACGCGGAACCGACTCCACTCGACGAGATCGCGACTGTCGTCATTCGTGGCAAGTCGGGAGAGGTGCTGCCGCAAATCGTCGACCTCATAAATGGGTGACGCTGCCGAAAATCACCGGAGCGCCGTCGACGATGAGCTCTCCGTCGGGCCCGATGTCCTGCGCCATGCCCTCGACGATCTTGCCCGCCATCTCGACACGGACGCGGCGGCCGATTGTGTAGGACAGCTCTCGCCACCGTGCGAGTACCTCATCAGGCTTCGCCGACGACCATCGCTCGAGCTCCACTCGCAGCCTGACCAAAAGCTGATCACGGTCCTGGTTCAGGGTCACGGCGCCTTCGGGTGCCCAGGTTAGATTGATGCCGATTCCACAGATTGCTTTGCCGGCCGGTGCTTCGACCAGGATTCCACCCACCTTGGCGCCGTGGATCAAGAGGTCGTTCGGCCATTTGAGGCGGACCTCGCCGCCACACGCTTCCGCGGCTGCGACGCCGGCCGCCAAGCTCAAGATTGGATTCGGGGGCAGGACGAACGAGGCGAGCAGCGCCGTGCCTGGCGGAGATTCCCAGCGATGGTCGAGGCGCCCGCGGCCGGCGGTCTGATGCTCTGCCACCACGACTGAGCCGATCGGCAGGGGGCGAGCGACGTCCTGCGTCGACGTGACCGACTTGATGCGCACCACGTCCGGCCTTGGCTGTCCCACGCGCCGGTAAGCTAACAGGATCATGCAGATCCACCGCGCAGTCACGCTCGTCGTGATGATGCTGCTGGCTGTCGGCCTGCTGGTCTTGATGACCGGTAGCGCGATCGGCAACCTCGACAATCGCAGCCTCATCGCCCTGGGTGTGGTCGTCATTGCCGCGGCGGCAGGTGGCATCGCCTTCAGCTGGAAGCGTTACTACAAACGCGTCCCTCGCACCGAGCGCTGAGGTGTTGCGGCTCGGCTACAAGGCTTCTGCCGAGCAGTTCGGCCCGCGCGAGCTGCTCGATTTCGCCGTTGCCGCCGAAGAGAACGGTTTCGAAAGCGTCTTCGTCAGCGACCACTTTCAACCGTGGCGACATTCAGACGGCCATGCGCCCTTTGCGATCGCGTGGCTGGCGGCAACGGGCGAGCGCACGAAGAAGGTTGCCCTTGGCACATCGGTCGCGACGCCGACCTTTCGCTATCACCCGGCGATAGTGGCCCAGGCCTTCGGGACGCTAGGGGTGCTGTTTCCAGGTCGCGTGATCCTCGGAGTCGGGACTGGCGAGCACCTGAACGAAGGCGCTCTCGGAATTCCATGGCCGGACAACAAGGAGCGTTTCGCGCGCCTGCGTGAAGCGGTCAAGCTGATCCGCCTGCTGTGGACCGAACAATCGGTCACTTTCGACGGCGAGTACTACCACACGCGAAACGCGACGATCTACGACCGGCCGGCAAGCGCGCTGCCCATCTACGTGGGGGCGGGCGGGCCACAGGTGGCCAAATACGCAGGACGTGCCGGGGACGGCCTCATCTGCACCTCCGGCAAGGGAATGGAGCTCTACTCCGAGCAGTTGCTCCCCTCGTTCGATGAAGGCGCCAAGGAGTCAGGTCGCGACCCGGGCCAGCTGGATCGCATGATCGAGGTGAAGGTCTCTTTTGACACAGACCGCTCGCGCGCCATGGAAGACACCAAGATCTGGGCCGCGCTTGCCTTGCCGGCCGAGGCGAAGGCCGGCGTTGACGACCCGCGCGAAATGGAGCGGCTGGCCAAAGGCGTCGAAGACGTCGCGCACCGGCGATGGCTCGTGTCGAGCGATCCTGATGAGCACATCGAGCAGCTCCGGCCCTACGTGGAGCTCGGGTTCAATCACCTCGTCTTCCACTCGCCCACGAATGACCAGGCGCGCTTCCTGAAGCACTATGGCTCGCAGATCCTGCCCCGCTTGCGCAAGAGATGGAGCTGAGGTGGGGCTAGCGGTGTCGACATGGGTTGTTGTCCTCATCAAAGACTTCGGCTCGGCCAAGCAGAGGCTGCGACCGGCACTTGGACCCAACGAGCGGCGAGCTCTAGCACAGCGGAATGCTCAGCTCGCCATCAAAGCGGCGGCGGCGGGGGATCGAGTCCTGGTCGTGGCTGGTGACGAGGAAGTTGCATCGATGGCGAAAGCCTTGAGGGCGGAAGTCCTTGTTGAGCCAAGTCAGGAGGGACAGAACGTGGCTGCGGCGCGCGGCATCGCTCGAGCAGTCGAGGGCGGCGCGAATGCGGTGCTCCTTCTGTCGAGTGACCTGCCGCTGGTCACCCTCGACGCGGTACGCGAGGTGATCGAAGCCGGGTCGCGAATCGAAGGTCCGGCGGCGGTGGCTGTCCGTGCCGTTGGGCGCGGTGGCACCAATGCGCTCTACCTTCGCCCTCCGGGCGCCATCACCCTACATTTCGGATCGGACTCGCTTGCCAAGTTCCGTCACGAGGCTGAAATCAACGGGGTGGCCTTCGTGGTTCATGATTCCGACGCCATGGCGCTCGACCTCGATGAGCCCAGCGATCTTGCGCGGTTGCGGCGTGCGGTGTGACGCACCTCGAACTCATCGGAGTGGAGGGCCTGCCTGAGGTCCATCCGGGCGACGACCTTGGTGAGCTGATTGGCTCAAGGTCGAAATTCGAGCCGGGCGATGTGATCGTCGTCGCGCAGAAGGTGGTGTCCAAGGCCGAAGGAAGGATCGTCAGCCTCCAGACCGTGGAAGCGAGCGCCGAAGCGATGCGCATCGCCTCCAAACTGATTGCTGGACCGGACGCCCGGATGGTCCAGGTGATCCTCGATGAGAGCGTCCGCGTCCTGAGGTCGGAAAGAGTTCTGATCACGGAAACGAGGCATGGATTCGTCTGCGCAAATGGCGGGGTCGATCATTCCAACGTTCCAGGAGAGGACCATGTGACGCTCCTGCCCGAGGATCCGGACGCAAGCGCCGACCGGATGCAGCGCCGGCTGCGAGAGCTGACCGGCGTCGACGTCGGCGTGATCGTCTCCGATACGTTCGGCCGGCCGTGGAGACTTGGCATCGTGAACGTGGCGCTTGGTGTCGCCGGACTGCCCGCGCTGCTCGACCTGCGAGGGGGCCTCGATGATGAAGGCAAGCCGCTGCACGCGACGGTGCTGGCGATCGCGGACGACATTGCGGCGGCAGCCGGAATCGTCATGGGCAAGACCGCTCGCACGCCTGCTGTCATCGTTCGGGGTCTCAAGTTGGCGGGAACTGGCAGGGGCCGCGAACTGGTCCGACCAGCCGCCGAGGACCTGTTCCGCTGAGAGTCGTCGTTCTGGCCGGTGGCACAGGCGGCGCCAAGCTGGCTGCCGCCATCCAGGTGCTGATTCCGCCAGGAAATCTCACCGTCATCGCGAACACGGCGGACGACGACGAGTTCTGGGGCCTTTTGGTGTCACCGGACGTGGACGCGGTGATCTACCGCCTCGCCGGCGTGTTCAACGATGACGCAGGTTACGGCGTCAAAGACGACTCGTTCCGAGTGCTCGAAGAGCTTGGACGTCTTGGCGAGCCGACCTGGTTTCGCATCGGCGACAAGGACTTCGCTACGCATGTTGTCCGCGCGGAGATGCTGAGGCGGGGAAGCACTCTTACTGAGAGCGCGCTAGCTCTCTGCGGTCGCTTCGGGATCGAAACAGACGTGCTGCCGATGACAAACGAGCGCGTGAGGACGCGATTCATCACTGACAGTGGCGAGCTCTCGTTCCAGGAATACTTCGTTCGAGAACGCCTTGGCCCGCCACTCCGGGCGATTCAGTTCGCCGGCATCGATGAAGCGCGGCCGACTCCTGAAGTGCTGTCCGCCTTGAAGGACGCAGACCTTGTCATCATCGGTCCCTCGAACCCGTTGATCTCGATCGAGCCGATCATCAAGGTGATCGGTCCACACATGCGGCGCGAGCGCACTGTTGCGATCTCGCCGATCGTGAGCGGGGCTGCGCTAAAAGGCCCGACCGTGGAGATGATGCGAGCCGTCGGACCGGCACCCAATCCGGTCGAGGTGGCGCGAATGTATCGAGACTTCACCGAAACCTTCGTGCTCGACAGCCGCGATCACGAGCTGGCGGGCGATCTGGATGTGCTGGGTCTTCGAACCCTGGTGCTGGACACTGTGATGGCGGATGGCGGCGGGCGGCTAGCCTCGGAGATCCTCGAAGCGTTTAGGTGACGTGTGAGTTGGCGATCATTACGAAGACGCCGATGAGCACCATGACCAAGCCAACCACCAGCACCGCGTACTGCGCGATGGGGACCAAGACGCTAGGTGTCTTGACCGCCTCTTCGTCGCCTTCGGCCCCCTCTCCTGGTGCATTGCCCGAAGCGAGCTGCCAGGCGCCCGAAGTCTCCTGCTTGCCTTTCTTCTTCCGCTGACCTTCACCGGTTTCGGCTGACTCTTTCACGGATTCCGACACGACCGACCAGGACCCTGGAGAAGCCGCAGGTGCCTCGGGACGCTTGGGCTCCACGGGCCGCTCGGGTTCGCGCGGAGCTGGGGCCGGTGTCCATACCTCGCTCGGTGGTGGCGGTTCTACCGGAGCAGGAGCCGGTGTCCACACCTCGGCGCTCGGCGGCGGCGGTTCGACGGGAGCCGGAACCCATACTTCCTCGACCGGCGGGGGTGCGGCTTGGGGCGGCGCAAACGGGGCTGGCGCCGGCGGCGCAGCTGTCGGGGGAACATCCCACGGCGATGCACCGGCTTCCTTGGCGGGAGCGGGAGGTGCGGCGGGGGGTGGCTGGTAGGCAGACGGCTCATACGTGACTCGCGGCGCGCTGGGGCTGGGGGCGAAGATCGAGGTGGGCGCCGGAGCTTCCGGCGGTGGCTCAGGTTGCTTTTCAGCTCTTCCCCCCGGCGTGAGCGTGCGCTGGCGTGCCGCGCGAACCTTGTGCTCGATCTGCGAGCGCCGCGCCGAATACATCGAGCGCTTGTCCACCGACTTTCGGCGCAGCACGAAGAAGATCGCCACCAGGCCGATCACAGCCGCCAACGGTCCTACCAGTAAGGCAACAGGCATAGGCGCCGATTATCGGCGATCGGTGCATATGTGACAATCGCCGCCGTGGCGCTCTACGACCGCATTCAGGCCGAACTCGTCGAATCACGCAAGAGGCGCGACGAGGTCACCCTCGACACGCTTTCACTCTTGAAGAGCGAGTTGGTGAAGGCGAGCAAGGAAGGTGGGGCGAGCGGAAAGATCGAGGACGACCTTGTCGTCCGTGTCGCACGTAAAGAGGTGAAGAAGCGCGAGGAGGCCATCGATGTCTATCGAAAGGCCGGGCGTGTTGACTCCGCCCGACGGGAGGAAGCGGAAATGGCCGTCTTGAAGGCATACCTTCCAGCTGCGATGAGCGACCAGGATGTCGAGGCGGAGGTTGCTGCCGTCATTGCGGAGTTGAAGCCAGAGGGCCCAAAGGGGTTCGGGATGGTGATGAAGGCAGCGACGGCGCGACTTGCCGGCCGGGCCGAAGGTCAGCAGGTGGCTGCCGCCGCACGCAAGCTGCTTGGTGCCTGAGATCCCGGCGAAAACACCCGCCAAAACACCCGCTAAGACACCCGCCAAAACTCGAGCCAAAACTCGAGTCAAGACAAAGAAGTCATGGATGTCACCTCCGCCCCCACGGGGTGCGAAACAGCGTGCGCTATTGACTGTCGAGCGCCTGCGCGACCTGTATCCGGCGGTCACCGAGCTTGCACACCAGGACCCGTTCCAGCTCGTGATCGCGACCATCCTTTCGGCACAGACGACCGACCGGTCGGTGAACCTGGTCACTCCAGAGCTTTTCCGGCGCTATCCGACTGCCGCTGACCTCGCTGCCGCCGATCCGGCTGTGGTCGAGCAGATCATCAAGCCGACAGGGTTCTTTCGGCTTAAGACGCGACGGATCATCGATGCCAGCAAGCGGATGGTCGAGCTGTTCGGCGGCGTGGTGCCGAACAACCTCGAAGACTTGGTGAAGCTGCCGGGGATCGGTCGCAAGACCGCGAATGTCATCCTTGGGGTCGGGTTTGGCGTGCCAGGCTTTGCCGTCGACACCCATGTCACGCGATTGACCAATCGCCTCGGGTTGGTGGCGACGCGCGACCCCGTGAAGATCGAGCACCAGGTGTGCGCGATGGTCCCGAAAGAGGAGTGGACCGGTCTTTCCCTGCGACTGATCCTGCATGGGCGGCGGATCTGCATCGCCCGCCGGCCGAAATGCGAGGAATGCGTCCTCAACGACTTCTGTCCTTCCTCGAGCACCAGGCCCAAGCGCCGCCGCACCGCCAAAACGCCCTGACCTGAAGCCCCCGCCTGAGGGGGTTGCCTGGGCCGAACATCTGTTCTAGGATGCGGATATGGAGTTGCCCGAGGCTCGCCTGGCGGAGGTCGACTATCTCGAGGTTCAGTGCAAGTCGGCACTGAACCCTGTCCGAGGCATGGGTTTCAACTGGTCGCTCAATCCCTACACGGGCTGCGAGCACCGATGCGCCTTCTGCTACGTGCGTGCATTCGAGAAGAGGGCCGACCGGCCAGCTGACGATCGCTACGGCCGTGCGATTCGAATCAAGATCAACGTCGCCGCGGTGCTGCGCGGTGAGCTGTCGCGCAAGTCCTGGCGGAAGGAGACCGTGGTGATCGGCGCGGCGACCGATCCGTACCAGCCGGCAGAAGGGCGCTACAAGCTGACGCGTCAGTGCCTCATGGCGCTGCGCGACTTTTCCAGTCCCGCCGCGATGATCACGCGGGGTCCGATGATCGTCCGCGACATCGACGTCCTGTCGGAGCTCGCTCGCCGGGCAAACCTGCACATCACGTTCAGCATCCCAACCATCGACGAGGAAATCTGGCGTCGAACCGAGCCGGGCACCGCGCATCCAAGGCACCGGCTCGGAGCGATCGAGAAGCTGGTCGCCGCCGGGATCGACGTCGGCGTTGGCATGGCGCCCATCCTGCCCGGCCTGACCGATCGCCCCGATGGCATCGAAGCCGTTGTCAAAGCTGCTCGGGCAGCGGGGGCCACCGGACTTTGGGCCGGCATGCTTTACCTCAGAGAAGGGACGAAAGAGCACTTCATGTCCGTGCTGAGCAAACACTGGCCCGAGCTGGTAGGCCAGTACGAGCACGCGTATCGGTCGCGCGCCTACCTGCCTCCATCTTTCGGTCAGCCGGCAATGAATGCTGTGCAGCGCTTCCGCTCGCTCTACGAGGTCTCGGACCGGCGCCGGGTCATCCTCAAGCCGCCGCCCGAACCCGAGCAACTCACCCTTCTGAATTAGTGGCCGCTAGCATTTCACTCGTGCGGAGCCCGATGGACGTGCTGGCCGGAAGAGTGGGCGGATTCAAGAAGATGGAGATCGCCCGCCGGACCGTGCCGTGCTACAAGCATGTGATCGAGCAAGAGGGTGAGAAGCTGGCCGTGTGCCTGCTGGTCGACTCCGGCAAGCTCTACCGATTTCCGTTCGAAGATGCCAAAGGCATAAGGGGACTCACGATCAAAGCGCGTTTCTTGCGCGGCGAGATGGAGCACCTCCGCCTGCGGGAGTTCCAGCCCGGACTGTGCCGTTATGTCGAAAGAGCCGGCAAAGCCAGCTGAATCGCTCGTCCAGCAGCTCCTCGCCGAGCGGCGCGAGCTGAAGGTCACAGTCGAGCGCTTGCGGCTGGAGCTGGCAGAGGCTAGGCCCGCGACGGGTGGTCCCGACCCGCGACTGCTCGAGCTGCAGGGTGAGATCGAGCGGCTTCGGTACCAGCTGGCGTCTGCGCGAGCGGAAGCGGGGCTGATGCGCGAAGCACGCGATGAGCTTCGGCTGGGGGTAGAGAAGGCGCTGCACCAGCTGGCTGAGGCTTAAGAAAGAGAAAAGCCCCGCCGAAACACTTTCGGCGGGGCTTTGGAAAACTAGCGAATTACTTGACTGAGGCGGCCAGCTGGTCGACGTACTTGTTGATGAAGCCGCTGATCCCAGGCGCTGGGATACGCTCGCCGTTCCCCTGCAGGGACTGGACCAGGAAGATGACCCAGTAGACAAAACCCACGAGCCAGAGCACAAAGACCAGAAGGTTGACGACTGGAATGAAGCTCAGGATGAGGATGACGATGGAGAGTCCGCCGAAGATCAACAGCGAGTTGGCGGCGTTCCACTTGACATCCGGGTCGTCCTTGCCGACGAACAGGAAAATGAGCCCGCCGATCCAGCCCAGGACGTAGGCCAGAATCGTGTAAGTCTTCTTGTTGCTGCCCACTGCGCTCGGCGATCCTCCCATGGGAGCCGGCTGCGGCGGCGGCGGTGGCATCTGCGACATGTGGTCTCTCCTCTCCTATTGCTTGGTCTGCTGCGCGCCAGATTATCGGTTGAATGCCGCCAAAACGCCATAGCAAGGCGACGGTTCTTTCCAACTTGGTCTGATCTGAACGTACTCTGCTAGGCTCGCCAAGAGATGGCCGAGCCCGGTCAAGACCAAAAGACGCCACCCGTCTCGCAACCAACACCCGTCCCTCCGTGGGCCCCGACACCACAGGAGTCAGCGCCCGAAACCACGCCCCAGCCGGCACCGGTAACGCCTCCTGTTGCGGCCACTATGCGCCTCATTCCTGTTCCTCCCCCTTCGACTCCTCCACCGCCGATTCCGGCGATGGTCACTACGCCGCCGCCGGCGGCCGAACGCTACATCGGCAAGTACCTCATCAAAAGCGAGCTGGGTCGTGGAGGAATGGGCGCTGTGTACCTCGCCGAGCAACCCGGTCTCGGGCGCGAGGTTGCGATCAAAGAGCTGATCCAGTCGGCGACCGCCGACCCCGTTGCTCTCAAGCGATTCCTGCAGGAGGCCCAGGTGATGGCGCGGACCAGCCATCCCAACCTCGTGCAGGTCCACGACCTCGAGCTCATCGGGGACGCGAACTACATAGTCCTCGAATTCGTACGCGGCAAATCGCTGCGGGACTGGCTGGTCGGAGGCCCGATGTCCCCTCCGCAGGTCTTCGCCGTCATGCACGGCGTGCTTCAGGCCCTCGACTACGCGCACAAGCACGCGGTAGTGCACCGCGACATGAAGCCTGAAAACGTCCTTCTTTCTGATGAAGGCATGGTCAAGGTGGCCGACTTCGGAATCGCGAGGCTGACCGACGACACCGGCGTCGGTGGCACCGCTACCAAGACGGGCACCACGGTGGGTACGCCGCAGTACATGTCGCCTGAGCAGGTGGCTTCGAGCAAAGTTGACGGGCGCAGCGACCTCTATTCGGCCGGGATCATGTTCTACGAGCTAGTCGTGGGGCACGCACCGTTTACCGCCACCGAAACCGACGGCCCGTTCACGCTTATGGCCAAGCACGTCCAGGCGCCACCCAAGCCCCCATCGGTGCACCGGCCGGGTCTGGACATGGAGCTGGAAGCTGTGATCCTCAAGTCCATCGCCAAGCGGCCGGAAGACCGTTTCCAGACAGGACGGGAATTCGACGAGGCGATCTCAAAGATCGCCGACCGGCTCTACCCGGGCTGGCGGCGCAGCCTCGAACCAGGGGCGGACCTGTCGAAGATGGTTGCCGGCGCCACACCGCCCGACGGCCCGATCGGCGTTGCCATGCCGCCGCAGGCGATGGCCGCCGCGACGCAGGCGGCGTACAACCCAGCTCCGCCGGTCAAGCCGGTCTCCAAGTCGGCGGGCTGCCTGGGCCTGCTGGCCGGGGCGATTTCCTCGAGCGCGATCCTCGTCTCACTAGCGATTGCGTTCTTGCATTAGTTAGGCGGCGGGCCTTGGCCGGCGAGGGCTTGCGCCGCTTCCTCGCCCACCAGGATGTCCTTGGATTCGGACCGGCCTGCGGCGATGACCGTCTGCTGGGTGTACTGCGTGGTCATCGCCTGGTATGCCTGATCCGCCATCTCGGAGGGGAACGGGACCCATGGCGATGACGGGGTCTCCCGGATCGCGGTCACCTGGTAGATACGAAAGGTCTCTGCCGATTTCCCTTTGAGCTGAACCCCTGGCACCAGGTCGACCGCGATGTAGTCCTTGCACATCTCATAGGTCAGCTGCCCGATCAGCACGTGGAAGCCCGGCGCGTGGGCGCAGAACCGGGCCGCGGTGTTGACAGTGTCACCAAGCGCGGTGTACTGGAGGCGGCTGCGCGAACCCATCATGCCGACGACTGCGGATCCGGAGTTGATCCCGATGCCCCAACGGACGGGTGGAAGCCCCTTGGCCAGCAGCCGCTGGTCCAGCTCCGGAGCGCGATTGACCAGGTCGTAGGCGCAGCGCACGGCCAGCAGCGCGTGGTTTTCCTGAAAGCGGGGGTGGTTCCAGAACGCGACTATCTCGTCACCGACGTATTTGTCGACGGTGCCATCCCACGTGAAGATGATCCCGCTCAGGTGATCGAGGTACATCTGGACCAACTCGGTCACGTCCGGCGCCTCCATCTTCTCCGACATCGACGTGAAGCCCCGAATGTCGACGAACAGGAATGTCATGTCGCGCCGTTCGCCGCCTCGCATGATGGCATCGACTCCGCCCCGATTCCTGGCGAGCTGAGCGACGACCTCGGGCTTGAGAAACTGCCCGAAAAGACGGGTGACCTTGCGCTTCTCGCGGTCCTCGTAGAGGAAGCGATAGGCCGTCACGCCTGAGTACGTCAGTGCGATGGCGAGCCACGGATGAAACAGGTCGGGCACTATCCCCGCGTTGTCCGCGAGGATCGCCATCGCGACGGTGAATGCGACCAGCTCGACAGCTGTTGCGACCAAGCCCAACAGCACCGAGACCCGCGTCACGACGAGTGCAGTGAGAATGCCGAGGACCAGGATCACGAGGAAAGCAACCAGGGGCGGCTCCGGGGCCAGGAACTTCGGATAGGAGCCCGGGTTCGACGGAGTGAACATCTGCGCGACATTGGCGTGCATCTCCACCCCCGCCATCGGGGCGCCTGTGCCGCCGCCCGCGCCGGCGCTGGTCGTCGCCAGCACGCTGTCGTTGTAGCTGGTCAAGTAGTAAGCGCCGATCAGCACGATGTTGCCTTTGAACTTGTCTGGCGAAACCCGCTCGTTGATCAGGTCGCCGAGGGACACGTACTGGCCTTTCGCCTTGTAATTGCCAGGAGGTCCGAAGTAGTTGATCAAGGCGGAGCCGGTGGCATCCACGTGCAGAGGGTCTTTCCAGGTGGTGCCGAAGGTTGCCTCTCCGTTGGACTGGCGAAGATCGGGACCGGTGACGCCCTGAATGAGCCACGCCCGATACGCAGCGAACCCGAGCGTGTTCAGGATCGAATCGGAGCAGGCCCCGCTGGCCACGCACGCAGGCTGAACGAACATCGGGATTCTCCGCAGTACGCTGTCCGTGTCCGGCTTGACATCGGTCGAGGCGAGGATGACGTTGGGATATGGCCGATTGCACGGCGCGGTGCCTGGGCCCGTGTCAGCGCACCGGAACATCCGGATCGGGATCTCGTCCACTCCGCCCGAGCATCCAGCCGGCTGATCGCCGAAGCAGTGGACGAGCTTTCCAGCGCCCGGGAGCACGTTGTCACCGGCGTAACCGAGGACGACAGGGATCTTGCTGTCTGCCAGGGCCTTGGCGAATTGGGTGTCCTTCTCGTCCCGCGGATCAGGGAAACCGATATCGAAGGCGACTACCGATGCGCCGTACCGCTGCAGGGTCTTCAGCGCAGTCGCGTACACATCGCGGGTAACCGGGTACCGGCCGATTTTCGGGTCTTTCAAGCTCTGGTCGTCGATGCCGACGATGATCACGTTCGGATCCGGATTTGCCCCTGGGACGAATCGATCCTCAGGATGGACTGAGATGTTGACCAAACAGGCCCCGACATGGGTGTCGCACGCCACCTGCTGCGTGTAGAGCCAGAAGATGCCGCCGCTCAGGATGACGGCGATGACAACCGCCACCGCGGTGCGGTACGTGTACCAGTAGCGGAGGTAGCGGGCCACGGGCGCCCGGATCATAGCCCTAGCGATTGTGATTAGCATCGATTCGATGACAGTGCGATGCGGGATTGCCGGATGGATCGACAAGTCGCTGATCGACTCCAAGCTCTTCTATCCGATGAACGCCAAGACGTCGGAGGAACGGTTGAACTTCTATGCCAGCCAGTTCTCACTCGTCGAGGTCGACTCCACCTACTACGGCATGCCCAAGCCCGAAAACTCCGAACTCTGGGTAGCGCGCACCCCGAAGGACTTCACCTTCGACGTCAAGTCCTTCTCTCTGTTCACCAACCATCCGACCAAGCCGATGGCCTTGCCGAAGGACATCCGCGACGAGCTCCCAGAGAACCTGCGCGACAAGAACATCTACCTCGAGCAGATGCCCGACGAATTGATGGACGAATCGTGGGAACGATTCCGGACAGCGCTCGAGCCCGTGCGTGCGGCGGGCAAGCTGGGCGCCGTCTTCTTTCAGTTCCCACCCTGGTTCTTCCCATCGTCTCGCTCCCTCTCGTACATCGAGCAATGCCAGGAGCGCATGTTTGGCTTCCAGATCGCTGTCGAGTTCCGCAAACCTGAGTGGTTGGATGCTCGCCACCGCGACGGAACCCTGGCATTCCTTCGCACACGTGACATCCCTTACGTCGCCGTCGACGTGCCGCCAGGTCATAGCACGAGCATGCCTCTCGAATATGAGGTGACGTCGAGCAACCTCGCCGTCATCCGGTTTCACGGCCGCAACCACGAGACCTGGGACGTCAAGGGTGCGCCGCCGAACCTACGGTTCCGGTACGACTACAAGGACGAGGAGCTGGCGGAGTGGGTCCCTCGCATCAAAGAAATGGAGCGCTCCGCGACAAAGGTGCACGCGCTCATGAACAACAACTACTCGAACTATTCAGTCAAGAACGCGCAACAGCTCGAGAAGCTTTTGGCGGCCTGGCAGAAGTAGTCGCTAGTTCGTTGGCAAGCCCGTCCCGCTCAGCTGGGGCGACGCGCGCCGCCGGATCTCGCCAAGCGTGTGGTCCATCAAGCCCCCGAAAACAGGCTCGGCGAGGTGGCTGGCTCGCAAAGGCAGCACTATCGCATCGCGGCGAGGAAATTGGGCAGTGCGGACGATCAGGTTGGCGACCCACGAAGCAGGGTAATGAGGGCCGACTGGGCGCTCGGTGCGGCTGAAGAACTCGGTGCCAGAGGTCACGCCTGGATAGACGACACAGACTTTCACTCCCGTGCCCGAAAGCTCGCCACGCAACGCATGCGACAGTCCGACTACCGCGTGCTTGGTTGCGGAATAGACCGCTGAATAGGGGGACGCCCGAAAACCCGTTACTGAGGCGACGTTGATGATCACGCCTCGACGGCGCGCCAGCATCCAGGGCAGCACGGCCTGGGTCGTTGCAATCACCCCTCTCAAGTTGGTGGCGATGAGCTTGTCAACCTCTTCTTCGGGCATCTGATGCAGCCGGCCCATCCACCCGACACCTGCATTGTTCACGAGCACGTCGAGGCGTTCGTGGGTGCGCAGTGTGGCTGCGATGAGATCGCGCGCGGCACCATCCCTGCCGACGTCGATGTGGCGGACGTTGACCTCAGGCGATCCAGCCTCGCGGCACTTCTGGGCAACCGCATTCAGGTGATCCATCCGCCGGGCGCCAAGCTCGAGCCTTGCGCCGCGCCTCGCGAAGGCAGTGGCGGTGGCAGCTCCGATCCCGCTGGAGGCCCCGGTGATCACCACCACAGCTCCCTTCAGCCGCATGGACAAACCCTAGCGCCGGGTCGGCCTAGAATCCGTCCCGGCGACATACGTGGCGATCTGATGGCGGCTCGATACGACGTGATTGTGGTCGGCTCAGGCTCGGGCGGTGGCGTAGTTGCCAGCCGTTTGAGCGAGGACCCCGGAGTCAAGGTTCTGCTGCTCGAGGCTGGGCCGGACCCTGGTAGCAACGTCCCGGACGCCGTGCGCTATGTGCGGTCCGGCAGTGGTGTCGAAGCCTATGACTGGAACTACTTCGACCGCCAGACCAAAGGCGGCGTGCCTCGCGGACGGATTCTTGGGGGAAGCTCCTGCGTTAACGCGAGCTTCGCGCTCCGTGGGCAGCCCCACGACTATGACGGCTGGGCGGCGCTTGGGTTGCCATCTTGGACGTGGGAAAGGTGCCTGCCCTACTTCAACCGGTTGGAGACCGATCGCGATTTTGGCAACCTGCCGTATCACGGACAAACCGGGCCGATACATGTCGAGCGCGACCCCCAAGACGACCTCATGCAGCGCGTCCGCGAGGCCTGCCTCGAGCTTGGGCACGCGGACCTGCCCGACCTGAACCGGCCCGGGGCGCTTGGCGTCGGTCCCATGCCGAGGAACACGAAGGATCACCAGCGGCAGAGCACACTCCTCACTTACATCGCCGCCGCGCGAACGCGCCCGAACCTGACGATCCGCGCGGACGCGCTTGTCGATTCGCTAGTCATCCGCGATGGTCGAGCCGCCGGCGTCCGGCTGGCGGGGGGCGATGTCATCGAGGGCGGCAGGGTCGTCCTGGCCGGCGGCGCGTACAACTCGCCGCAAATACTTCACCGGACAGGCGTTGGCCCCCGCGATGTCCTGGCGTCGATCGGCGTCGAGTCAGTGCTGGAGCTGCCAGGCGTCGGCGAGCACCTGCTCGACCACGTCTCGACCCTGGTCATCGTGGACACGAAGCGAAAGCCACTTTCCGAATTCCTCTCCATCGGTCCCGCTCTCAAGCTCCCGACCACGTCCGGGCTTGCGGTGGAGGACGTGAAGTTCACGTTGATTCCCGGTGAGCTTTTCGGATTGCCAGGAATGAACGGCTTCTTCATCGAGGTCAGCAATTGCGATTCCGAGGGCGTCGTACGTGCAACCTCACGCGACCCGCATGCAGCGCCGGACATCGACCATCGCTACTTCTCGGACTCGAGGGACCTCGACCGCATGGTCGGTGGTGCTAAAGCCGCCATGGAAGTCGCCAAGGTGATGAGCGACACGATCAAATGCGAGGTGCTGCTGCCGGATGCAGAGTCGGCCCGCGACGAGGAAGCGCTTCGACGCCACTTCCTCGAGTTCCACGCTACCGACTACCATCCCTCAGGGACGTTGCGGATGGGTCCTGACGGTGACGAGATGGCAGTCGTCGACGAACACTGCCGGCTCCGCGGGATCGACAACCTCTATGTCGCCGATGCATCCGTGATGCCGACAATACCGCGGGCGAACATCAATCTGCCGACGATGATGATCGGCGAACGCGTGGCCGAGATCGTGCGCGCCGAGCTCTAGTCGGGCGCCACGGCGGCAGCGTCCAGGGCCATCAGGTAGCCCTTCGCCCGCTCGGTCAGCGGGTAGCGGTTCTCCAGTTCGTGAAACGCGGGCCCGTGATCACTCTGCTCGAGATGAGCGAGCTCGTGGACGACCAGGTAGTCGAGCACCCAGTCCGGCAGAGACGCTGCGCGCTTGGCGATGCGGATCGCTCCGCTCGTGAAGGTGCAGCTTCCCCAGATGTGGGTCATTTCCACGAAGCCGATCGACGTCCATTGCAGCCGGCCGCCGAAGTGGCGCTCGTTCAGCGCGCGCGCGCGTTCCACGAGCCGCTGGTCGGAGGGCCGGGCACGGGCGATGCGCCGCTCCAGGCGGAGTCGCATCCGCTCCGCCCATTGCTGACGTTCGGACTGCGGCATCCATGACGGGACAAGCAGTTCGAGAACGCCGGATCGAATGCGGGCAGAGACCGTTCGCCGGCGTCGCTTCGAAGCGACGATGCGGACCGGTGGGGTGAACTGATTCGAATCCTGTTCCAAGACGTAGTGCTCCGTTGTTGCTGGATCGGTATCGCGATTGTAGGCACCTCGTGACCGCCGCGAAAGCTGGGTTGTTAACGATCCCTATGCAGAAGGGCGCCCTGCGCGCCTGCCACGAATTGCCGGCCCCGCCGCCGCTCGATGGGGGAGCGCATGAGGGCCGACCTCCAGAAGCCCGCGCCTAGCCGCCTCCATTCGGCCCCGTCGATGCCAAGAGTGCGAAATCCTCGAACAATTCCGCCCCCCTGGCGGGTCGGCTCAAGGGGTCAACGCAACACCTTGTCAGATCACGAACCAAGCGCGCCGATGAGCAAAGCAGAAAGAAGGAACAGTGCAATGAAGAGGGTGTTGGGTCTCGCCTGGGTTTAGTCGTGGGCGCAATGGCGGGAAAGGCCATTCATTCCGTCCCTTTTGATCAA
>Ga0209011_1000123_pt1 | contig 41465 bp, 46 predicted proteins | sample BlaSpr_A8_OM1_M3_FD_187986 | JGI IMG/M metagenome (GOLD analysis project Ga0209011, IMG submission 187986) | Forest soil microbial communities from Thunder Bay, Ontario, Canada - Black Spruce, Ontario site 2_A8_OM1_M3 (SPAdes) (version 2) | ecosystem: Environmental > Terrestrial > Soil > Boreal... | reverse complement strand
ATGCGGCCGCCCGCCGCTCTCTTTCAGCGCCTGGACCATGCGAGCAGCGCCGAGGAGGTTGGTCTGTGCCGACAGGTCGGCGGGATTGTCGAACTCGACCGCCGCGGCGGAATGGATCACGATGTCGCACCCGCGAAGCTGCTCGCGCCCACTGTCGCTCAAACCCAGGCCGTCGCGACCCAGGTCGATCTCGACGACCGCGAGCTTCTCTTTGACGAGCTTGGCAAACGCTTCCTCGCCGAGCTCCTCCTTCAAGCGCTTGAAAGCAGGGCTTGACAGCACCTCGCGCTCCAGGCGCTCGGCGGCCGGCCGGCGCGGGCTCGAACGGATCGCCAGGTTGATGCGTCCGATCTCAGGGATCGAGCGCAGGCACTTTTCGACTATCGACTTGCCCAGGAAGCCGGTGCTGCCGGTGACCAGGATGGTCTTGCCCTTCAAGGCCTCGGCGATCAATTCCGTGTGATTCTAGTTCGGGAAGCTATTGGACCTCACCGCGGTTGCTGCGCGGCACCGTGACCAGCTCAGATCCGCTTGCGTCCGTCCATCCCAGGTTCGTCGTCACCGAGACCCAGAACCAGTAGCTCTGCCCGCTCTTGCCGCGAAAGATCGTCGTCCCCGGCCCGATGTTGGCGTGGATGACACTCAAGGCGCCGGTCGTCGAGCCGACGTACACCTTGTACCGATTGCCATCCCCCGGGCTCGACCAGGACACGTTGATCGCGGAGGGATCGTCAGCCTGAGAAGCGGCGCTGACCGCCACCTTGGGCATTGCGATGTTGGCAAAGCGAGGCGACCCGCCCAGCCAAAGATCGCCAACATTCTTTCGATAGGGGTCGGGGTAAGAGCCCGTCCACCCATAGGGGTCGACCGGTCCACCGCCGTTCAATTTGTAGACCCCCCAATGCAGATGCGGACCTGTCGCAGTCCCGGTGCTACCTGAAATTCCGATCACCTGGCCGCGCGATACCCATTGCCCCTTGGTGACCTTGAGCTCCGACATGTGCCCGTAGAACGAAAGCAATCCGTTGCCGTGGTTGATCTCGACGGTCAGCCCGCTGAGGCACGTGTGGCAGTTCGGGTCGAGCCAGTTGGCAAGCATTACGGTGCCGCTCGCAGAAGCCGCCACAGGCTCGTAGTACAGGCCGTAGTCGTAGCCGTCGTGGCCGTCGTAGTAGAGATAGTCGTGATGCCCCGGCGTTTGCGCGTATCCCGCATCGAACGTCGGGTCAGGACCCCCAACCTTGGCGGATGCAACCTGCCCGTCGTAGCGGCACACCCGGCCGTGCGTCCCATAGTCCGGCCCGCAGTGGTCGAAGATCGACGTGACGTAGTGAGGCCCCATGAAGGGCAGCGTCAGGAAAGCGCCGGCTGCCGGTGCGGAGCCAATGTCGCCGGCGCCATCCTCGATCGGCCCGTAGCTGATCTGGCTTGGGTAGTACCACCGCGTGTACTTCCCCGCCCTCTCGCCTGGAGGCTCTGCGCGACTTGCCTGCACGGGAATTCCGGACAGGAACAGAGAAAGGAAGGTGACGGCGAAAACAAATACCCGCATAGCCCTTGAAACGGAGAGTCCGAGTTTAGGTTGCGCGCCGGTACGCCGTCCCGCGGATTTGGTTAAGTTTGGCAAATGACCTCTGCCCCGACTGAAGCTGGCACCATTTTGAGCCAGGGAAGGGCAGCGGTGTTCGAGGAGCCGGCCGGGCCGTCTGGGGTCCGGATTCGCGAGCGCCCCAAAACCAAGGCCGGGCCGGGCGCCGTCGCCATCGCGCTCAAGGCCGCTTCGATCAACCATCTCGACCTGTGGCTGGCCCACGGCGCCCAGCGAATCACCCCGCCTCGCGTGATCGCGGCGGATGGCGCCGGAGTCGTCGAGTCCAGCGGAGACCCCGCCTGGAAACCCGGCGACGAGGTGGTTATCTTCCCCACCGTTTGCTGCTGGGAGTGTGAGTGGTGCCGAGCCGGACAGCAGGTCAAATGCGCCCGCTTTGGCGTTCTCGGCGAACATTCCGACGGCGCCGCCTGCGAGCTGATCCACATCGATGCACGCAACGTGTTCCGCAAGCCCAACGCCCTGAGCTGGCCCGAGGCCGCAGCCTTCCCGCTCACCTTTCTCACCGCCTGGCGGATGCTCACGACCCGCGCCCAGCTGCGCGCGGATGAGACCGTCCTCGTGGTCGGTGCCGGCGCCGGCGTGGCGGTGGCCGCGATTGCCATCGCGAAACATCTCGGCGCGAGAGTGTTCGCCACCAGCCGCTCGGAAGCGAAACGCCAGCGGGCTCTCGAGCTCGGCGCCGAGGCAGTGTTCGATTCCGCAACTTTCAGCAAATCGGTGCGGCAGGCGACAGGTGACGGAGTCGATGTCGTCTTCGAGCACGTCGGCCCTGCCACGCTCGAGGAATCGATGCGCTCCCTGGCAATGGGTGGGCGCATCGTCACGTGCGGATCGACGTCGGGGGTCAAGGCGGAGATCACCATTCCGCGTCTTTTTTTTCGCCACGCCGGGCTACTTGGGTCGACAATGGGGAACGCAAGCGAGTTTGAGTCTGTGCTCAAAGCCATCGACGGGGGCCTACGTCCGGTCGTTGACAGCGTCTACCCGCTGGCGGACGTGCAGGCGGCGCTGACCAGACTCGACGCTGCGGAGCAATTCGGGAAGGTCGTGTTGTCGGTTTCGGCGTTGTAGTTAGGAGAGTCGGCGATGAAAGGCTTCAAGGCATTCCTGCTCCGCGGCAACGTCGTCGACCTCGCCGTCGCGGTGGTCGTCGGTGCCGCCTTCACCGCTGTGGTGGCCGCCTTCGTCAAAGACCTTGTCACACCGCTCATCGCGGCACTGTTCGGCAAGCCCGACTTCTCGAGCCTGTACTTCACTATCAATAACAGCAAGTTCCTCTACGGCGATTTCATCAACGCCTTGATCGCATTCGTGATCGTCGCCGCGGTCATCTATTACTTTGTGGTGCTCCCGATCAACGCGCTCATCGAGCGCAGCCGCAGGCACGAGAAGCCCGCCGATCCCACAACCAAGAAGTGCCCCGAATGCTGGAGCGAGATCCCGATCGAGGCCAAGCGCTGCGCCTTCTGCACGCAGCCCGTCGCCGTCTAACGAGTAGGGACTGCCCAGACCTTAGCCGCGGTCTCGTGACTGAGGGTGAACTTGCGTTTGGCGGCCTGGATGCGAAGTGTCTTGGCCACGTCGTCCACCTCGAGCACGCGAACCTCGCGCCCTGGCACCAGGTTGCGCTGGTGCAGATACGCCAGTAGGCGCGGCGCTTCGCGCTCGGCGACCTCGGACACTCGCGAGATGTTCGCTCGGTCTCCGGTGCCCAGGCTGGCCAGCCTCACCTCCCGCGCCTCCACCTCCGAATAGCCCGGGATCGGGTTCCCATGGGGGCAGGTCTGCGGCTTGCCGAGGGCTTTGTAGAGCCGCTTCTCCACCACGTCGGAGACCGCGTGCTCCAGCCGGGCGGCCTCAGCATCTGCGGTGACCCAGTCAAAGCCGAGCGCGTCAGTCAGCCAGCGCTCCATGATGCGGTGCCTCCGGACTATCGCCTCCGCCAGGCGGCGTCCCTTCGCAGTCAGCTCGATGTCCTTCCGTGCGTTGAACCGCACCAAGCCGTCGCGGGTCATCCTTCGCACGGCCACCGTGACGGTGGGCCGGCTGACGCTCAGCCAGTCGGCCAGGCGAGCACTCTTCACCGGCTCGCCCTCCGCCCAGATGTAAAAGATCGCCTCGAGGTAGTGGGAGACCACCTCGGAAGGGCCCTGCGAGGCGTTGTTAGTATTATCTAACTGAATCTTTTGCATCGACTAACAGAACTATGAACCAAGTCACCGCTATCGCACTGGGCGCTATCGCCGGGGCTACCATTTTCCTCGGCTTGCCCATCGCGCGCGTGCGAGGCCTGCCCAAGGCAGTCCAGGGATTCCTCAACGCATTTGCGACAGGAATCCTGGTCTTCCTGCTCTGGGACATCCTGACCCACGCGGCTGGTCCGGTCGAGAACGCCCTGGTCCATAAGCAAGGACTGGCGTTCCCCGCCATGGCGCTCATCTTCGCACTCGGCATCGCCGCCGGCCTGCTCGGCCTCGTCTACTTCAACCGAAGCATCTTCAGCCACCTGAAGCACGCAGCCGCAACCCCAAGCCCCCGCTCGCTCTCCCTGGCCATCGCTACCGGCCTGGGCCTGCACAACTTTTCCGAGGGGCTCGCGATCGGGGAGTCCGCTCACATTGGAGCGATCGCCTTCACCGGCGTGCTGGCGGTGGGCTTCGCGCTGCACAACATCACGGAGGGATTCGGCATCGCGGCGCCCATGACCAGCGAGGCCAAGCCGGTGTCGTGGCGCTTCCTCGGCCTCGCCGGCCTAATCGGCGGCGGGCCTACGTTTATCGGGACCTGGATTGGCACCCTGGCGAGCTCGCCTTACTTCTCGGTCGCGTTCCTCGCCGTCGCGGCGGGGGCGCTCCTCTACGTGCTGAACGAGCTCTTCAATCTCGGCCGCAAGCTCAACTCACCGCCGGCGTTCGCGTGGGGACTGTTGTCCGGCTTCCTGACCGCCTACGCCACCGACCTGTTCCTCACCGCCGCGAGCAGCGCCTAGGCTCAGCTGGCCACGAGCTAGCTAGCTGGCGTAGACGAAATCGTCAGATCCCTCGCCCTCGGGCTCGATGTCCTGCCAGTCGGGGTAGCGCCAGCGGAAAAGCCTTTCCTGAACCTCGAATAGGCTGTCCAGAGTGTCCTGGACCTGCCCCCCATCCCGCAGCGGCTCCCGAACGTGGTTAGGCATCGCCTCGACCACCCCGCGGAGCTCCGCACGGACCGGGCCCGGCACCGTCTTGACCCCGTCGCGGTTCATCTCCTCGAGCCGCCAGAGCACGCGGTCGGTGGCCTCCAGCATGCGCTGGAAGGCGTACCGGCGCCGGTTTTGCCGGCGCAGCGCGGTCTCCTGCTTTTCGATTCGGCTGCTCGTTCGGTCGATCATGCTCAGCTACCTTTTGTTAGCTTACCCGCTCCCGGAGGTTCCGAAAGGGGCGATTTGACTGAATTCCTGGCCGGTCTCGAACGCCTGTTCTCGCCCATCGACGGCTGGGGTGAGTTCAGAAAGGGCGCCCGGCGGGCTGCGGTCGTATTCGTTCTCTACCGGCATGGCGGCCGCTGGATGGTCCCCTTCGTGAGGCGCCGGGCCGACCTTCGCGATCACCCCGGGCAGGTCGCCCTACCCGGCGGCGGGGTCAAGCCGGGAGAGTCCGCGTGGGAGGCCGGCCAGCGGGAGGTGATGGAGGAGATCGGCGCTCCGCTCGGCAGCCTGGCTCCACTCGGAGCCGGCAACCCGATCTACGCCGCGGTCTCCAACTTCTCGGTTGTGCCCTTTGTCGCCCATCTACCCAAACCGATCCTGCCCTTCGTCCACGACAAGCGTGAGCTGGACGGGGTGCTCGCGATCCCGCTCGACCGGCTGCTGGACGACAGCGCCTGGCTCGAGTCAGCCGACCCCTGGCGGTTCCGCTACCTGGCCCACGAGGAGAGTGTCGTCTGGGGCCTGACGGAGCGGATCGTGGCCGGCCTCGCGCCGAACCTCAGGGAAGCTCTGCAGAGCGATGAAGCGGATTCGGCGAGCTAATCGGCGAATTCCGCATTCAGCGCTATTGGCTGCGCTTCTCCATCTCACGAAGGCGGCGGAGCGACCAAGCCAGATATCCGCCCAGCACCACGACCGCGAACGTGTAGGCGCAGACGAGGTAGATCACCTGGTCGGCTCCGCTTCACGAGGCGTGACCACTGCCGAGCGTTCTTCGATCACAGCGACCTGTCCGTCCGCCAGCGTCTCGATCCGGTAACGGATTGCGATCATCACAGCCGCCAGCACCACAGTGCAGGCCATGGTGAACAGGAAGGTCGCCAGCATCTCCGGAGGCAACGCGTCGCGGACGATGACAGAACCAGGATGCTGGGTCTTCCACCACTGAACGCTGAAGTGCACCACCGGAACGTCGATGAACCCGAAGATGCCGACGACCGCGGCAAAGCGCGCAGCCTGCCGGCCGGGCTCGGCCAGGCGGCGGACCAGCAAGTAGCCGGCATAGACGATCCACAGCACGAGCGTTGATGTCAGCCGCGCGTCCCAGGCCCAGTAAGTCCCCCAGACCTTTTTGGCCCAGAGCATGCCCATGACCAGCGTGACCGTGGTGAAGATCACGCCGACGAGCGCACCCGAGCGCGCGAACCGGTCAGCGGCAAGGCTCGCGTTGCGAAGATAGATCACGCTCCCAAGGAGCACCACCGCGAAACATCCGTAGGCCGCGATGGCCGAGCTCACGTGCAGGTAGAAGATCCGTTGCGCAGGGCCTTGCAGCCAATCGGTCGGCGCGTAGAAAAATATCGCGCCGGCCGCAAGCAGCATCAGCCCAACCGCGGCCGCGGCCGCCTTCTCGTACTTATTCATCCAGGACAAAACGGGCAGCGAGCGAGGTGAGCACGACGAACAGTATGTCGAAGTCCACGAGCAGAGCCAGGGCCTGGTCGTAGCTTCCGCCCGCCCCCATCGCGACCTGCACCGCGTGTCCACCGGCGACGATGAACGGGATCCACAGCGGCAGCGTGAGCAGCGGGAGCAGCAGCTCGCGAGAGCGGATCCTGGCCACCATGGCGGCGAAGAGGCATCCGAGTGCGGCCATCCCGATCGTGGCCAGCAGAACCGCGGCGACGATCGGCGCCGACATCGGTGTCCCGAAGAAGAGTGACAGCGCCGGCAGCAGAATTGCTTCGCAGCCGACGAGCAGGAGACCAGCCGCAATTGCCTTGCCCGCGAAGATCGCCACCGGCGAGGCGGGTGTCATGAGCATGGCCTCGAGCGAAGCCTGCTCGCGCTCGGCGGCGAAGGCGCGCCCGAAAGCTACCAACCCGGCAAACACCAGGGCCAGCCACAACACGCCAGGAGCGATCGATGGCGCGTTGCGAGCATCGATTTGAAAACCGAAGTTTGCGATCACAAGCGCAAGCACCACGAATTGAGCCAGCGCAGGCACCAGCTCGCGCGTGCGCCACTCCGCGGTCAGGTCTTTGCGCGCGACCGCGAACGCAACCGCAAACGAGTTGGTCATTGCACGAGGTGCAGCCGCGTCGGCGTGCCCACCGAACGGCCGTGCCGCAGCACCAGCGTGCGCTGGCACAACCTGTTCGCCAGTGCGTGGTCGTGAGTGGCGAGCACCACGGTCCGGTCACGCATCACCGTGGCCAGCAGGTCGGCTCCGTCCGAACCGAGGCTCGCGTCTGGCTCGTCGAGCACCAGCAATTTGGGATCGTGCAGTATCGCGCGCCCGATGGCGAGTCGCTGCTGCATGCCCCGTGAGAGCTGACCCGCAGGGCGCTTCGCCACCTCGCTGAGGCCGACCAGAGCGAGCGTCTCCGCCACCCTTGTCCTTCTGATGCCTTGAAGGGTGCAGAAGAAGTTCAGGTTCTCGGTCGCGGACAGAGCCGGGTACAGACCGGGAGCATGGGCGACGAAGCCGATGCGGGCACGCAGGCGTTTGCGCTCCCGAAGCGCGTCGAGCCCCATGATCTGGAGCCTGCCCGAGGTCGGCCGAGCCGCGGTAGCGAGGATGCGGAGCAGTGTCGTCTTGCCCGCGCCGTTTTCGCCCAACACTGCCATGTGCTCACCGGCGTCGATCGCCAGGTCGATGGACTCCAACGCCACCTCCGAGCCGAACCAGTGCGTCAGGCCGTTGGCGACGACGATGCTCACCGGGACTCCTCCGGCGGAGTCCTGATCAGAGGCCACAGCACGAATGGGCCGGCGGCGAAAAGTAGCAGGGTCGCCACCACCAGCGCCATCTAGGGATTCACCGCGGCAGGCAAACGCCGGGTGACCATTTCCAGACCTGGAGCCCTTGCTCCAATGTTGCCCAGCAGCACGCCCACGATGATGATCGTCGCGCCCGCCCAGATCCAGCTAACCAGCGGGTTGACGAAGATCCGAAACGAAGCCGACCCGTCGTTGTTCGCGCCGGCGAGCACTACATAGAGGTCAGCTAGCGGCGTGGTGCTGATCGCGACATGCGTAAGCGATTGCCCGCCGAGCCCCGCATACGTGGCACGCGCGGGCTCCAGCGTTGAGTCCCCGAACCGCATCGCACCGACGAGCTCGGTGTGGTCGGCCAGCTGGCGTTCGATCGCACCGGAGTATGTGAGCGTGTATCCGGCGACGGTCACCTGCTGCCCAGGCGCAAGCGTCACGTCTTTTTCCTGCTGCCAGAAATGGGAGGCGGCGATCCCGGTCACCAGGACGGCAAGCCCCAGGTGCGCCAGGTACGCGCCATACCGCCGCCGCCGGCGCCGAAGCACCGCCCAGCTCCGACCAAGGCGGGCGAACTGGGTGAAGCACGTGGCGGCGACCGCGGCCGCAAGTGGAAGCGCGACGAGCGCTGGGAGCGAACGTTCTCCCGTGACGGCCAGCGCAATCAGCACCACCAGAGCCGCGGCTCCAGGCCAGATCAAGGCGCGCGCATAGATCTTTAGATGACCCCTTGCACGACCCCACGGCAGCAGCGGCCCTGCGGCCATGAGCGCGAGGATGACCAGCAGCAGAGGGCCGGCGGCGCGTTCGTAGTACGAGGAGTTGACGACGCGCGGCTGGCCGAACATACCCGACACGAGCGGCAGCACCGTGCCCCAGATGACCACCACGACGACGCCAATCAGAAGAAGGTTCTGAAGCGCGAACGCTCCCTCACGTGAAACCAGGACCGTGGGTTCGGCGCGCTCCGTAAGACGATTGGCGCGAGCCGCGAGAAGGACTACTGAAAACACTATGCCGACAAACAGGAAGCCGAGGAACCACGGCCCGATCGCACTGATCGCAAAGGTGTGCACTGACTGGATGACTCCGCTGCGCACTATGAACGTGCCGAACACGACCAGCAGGAAGGCGAGCATGACGAGCCCGAAGTTCCAAGCGCGCAGGCTTCCCCGCTTCTCCTGCACCTGTGATGAATGCAGGTACGCGGTGGTCGCGAGCCAGGGCATCAGGGCGACGTTTTCAACTGGGTCCCATCCCCAGTAACCGCCCCACCCGAGGACGTGATACGCCCACCACATGCCTAACACCAGACCGGTGGTCTGAAGGCTCCACGCCATGAGGGCGAAGCGCCTCGTGTGCGAGATCCATGCGGAATCGGGCCTGCCGGCCAGCAAGGCGGCCGCCGCGAAGCTGAACGGGATGGCAAACGACGCGAACCCCGCGAGGACGACCGGAGGGTGGATCAGCATTCCTCCGTCCCGAAGGACCGGGTTGAGCCCGAGGCCGTCGGGTGGGGTGACTGAGAGCAGGTCGAAGGGGCTCGCGACGAGCACCAGGACGATCAGCAGAAAGCTCAAGATCGTCGCCAGCACACCGGCGGCATAGGCGGCAAGCCTGACCCCAAGGGACGCACTCGCCACCAGCGATGCGCTACCGAGGAGACCGAGCACTAGAGCCCAGTAGAGAAGTGATCCCTGCTGGCCGCCGTAAAACCCCGCCGCCACCAGCGCCATGGGGGTCGAGAGGTCGGTGTGATCGGCCACGTAGGCGAGCGTGAAATCGTGGCTGAGCAGCGCCCACTCCAGCACCCCACCGGCGAGCACTATCATCGCCGCCGCGGCGAAGAACGCGCGGCGGCCGATCTGGACCATAACGGCGTTTTCCTGCACGCCCGCCCAGAACGAAAGGACCGCGGCGAATCCGCCCATCACGAGGGCGGCGAGGAGGGCGCCGGCGCCTAGATAGCCGAGGATCACTGTGTGTATGGCGTAGTCGAGAAGCGCGAGGGGCACTTGGCGAGCAGCGTGCGCGCGTGGAACACGCCGTCGCTTCCCAGTTTTCCTTCGGCGACCACGGTGATGCCGGGCTTGAAGATGTCCGGCAGGGTTCCCGAGTACTCGACCGGCATCGAAGCGGTGCCGTCCTTTTCGGTGAATGTCACATGCAGCCCGCCGTCGCTCTTCTGAATGTCGTCCTGCACGATTCCCGCCACTCGCACGATGCCGGTGCCCGTATGCGAGCGCAGCTCACTCACCGTGAGGTAGTACTCGGCGGAGCCGCCCGAGGCGTAGATCAAGTAGCCCACGCATCCGGCCACGACCAGTGCCGGCAGGACCCACTTCATGAGGCGATCATCGCGAGATAGCGATTCAATGTCGTCACGTCGAGCGGCCCGGAAAATGACGCCAGGACGCGGCCTTGGGCATCGATGAAGAAGGTGACCGGCAGGCCTGCCACTCCGTAGGACTGGTGGCTGCCGACCACTATCGGCCCGGCCGGGTACGGGTGCGGGTGCTGCTGCTCGAAGGTGCTGAACCCGCCGGACGTGTCCTGGCTGTTGGCGCCCACGAACGCGACCTCGGGGTGAGCGCTGGATGCCTTCGCCAAGACCTCCAGCTCCTGGACGCACGTGGTGCACCAGGAAGCCCAGAAGTTCAGCACGACAGGCTTTCCCTGCAGCTGCCACACGCGCACCTGCTCGCCGCCCTGGGTTTCGATCGCCAGCCGCGGGGCCGTCTTGCCGAGCACCGAGGGGTTGGCGAGCGCCGCGTGCTGGAGGCCCCAGGCGAGCGACAGCACGAGCACCGAACCGAGAACGAGCGCAACGCCGGCCAAGACCCCCGCCCTGCGGCTCACGGGCCTGAGTTTAGTTACTACTCAGAGCATTCGCCGCGGCGATGCGGGCATAGAGCCGACCTGAGGGCTTGATCGTCCGCTCCAAGGACTTGCGGTCTACGCCGATCAGCCCGAAGTGCATCTCGTAGCCACGAGCCCACTCGAAGTTGTCCATGTTCGTCCAGTGAAAGTAGCCGCGCACGTCGACACCATCCTGGATGGCGAGATGCACGTTCGACAGGATCTCTCCGATATAGCGCTGGCGCCACTCGTCATCGTTGCTCGCCAACCCGTTCTCCGTGATGTACACCGGCTTGCCAAGTCCTTTCAGCTCGTTCAGCACCACCCGCATCCAGGTCGGGTCGGTGCACCACCCCATGTCGGTCACCGGTACGCCCGGCATGTTGAATCGCTTGATGAACTGGTCCTTTGGGCGGAGTGGATCGAAGGCGACACCCTGACCCCAGTAATGCGCGATACCGATGAAGTCGGAAGTCGCCTCGACGACCTTGCGCAGCTGGCCTGGCGCGACTGGCCACCGGTCCATGGCCATCTGAGCGGCACTCGCAGCCATCCTATCGAGGGCACCGGAGGTTGCCGGCAGGAACAGAAACTTATGGTGCGAGAGACCGACTGGTGCATCAGGCCAGCGGCGCTTGATCGCGACGTACGCAAGCTCGTGCGCACGCCTCATGTTCGCGAGCAAGCGATAAACCGCGGCGATGTCCCCGTGGTGCGCCGGGGGGAACTCACCCGTGATCCATCCGTTGGCCGCATAGATGTTGGGCTCGTTGATAGTGCACCACATCGTGATGAGGTCGCCCAGCTCTTCGACCATACGATTCACGAAAGGAAGGAAAGCGCGCGGAGAACCGGCAGCAGTCCATCCACCCCTGCGTGCGAACCACAGCGGGCTGGAGAAATGATGCAGGGTGACCATCGGCTGGATTCCCTGCTCGCGCAGCTCGCCCAGCACGTCACGGTAGTGCCGGATCTGACGCGAATCGAACTCTCCCTCGGACGGCTCGATACGCGACCACTCGATCGACAGGCGATGCGCGTTCTGGTTCATCTCGCGCAGCAGCGAGAAATCCTCCCGATACCGGTTGTAGTGGTCGCAGGCGATCTCCGACGTGTCGCCGCCGGCGATGCGCCCCGGCTGATGCTCGAACTCCCACCAATCGTTGTTTCGGTTGTCGCCCTCGACCTGATGCGCGGCACTGGCGGTGCCCCACAAGAAGCCGTCTGGAAAGCGGCCGGCCAAGGTCAGGCGGCGGCGCTGGCCGGCCCGGACACGGCCGGTGGCGGTATGTACTCCCAGCTCCTCGGCGTGTCGCCCTCCAGGTCGATGCGCAGCACGCCCGCCTTGTCGACCGCTTTGCGATACATCTCGCGCTCGTTGTGCGCGCGGCCGTCGAGGAGGATCCACGCGGCGTTGATCGGGTCGGCGTGGCTCACGACCACCATCGTCTCCCCCGGGTGTTCGCGTGCCACTCGGCGGACCACCGACAGAATTCGGCTGCCCAACCTGTCGATCGACTCGTCACCGGGAACCAGTCCTCGCTTTGCCTTGTGCACGAACCACAGCGGGCGGCGCAGCGGCACCTGCCAGTAGGGCACGCCCTGCAGATAGCGGCTGAACTCTGCCTCTCTCAGCTCGGGTTCGCTTTCGAGAACCGCGGGCTGGGCCAATCCCGCATTGATCAGCCGAGCGGTCTCGACGGCTCGAGCAAGCGGGCTGTGGACGATGCGCTGGACGTTCTCATCGCGCAGTCGCTCGCCGATTGCGGTGGCCTGCGCGCGCCCCACAGCGCTGAGGTCGAAGCCGTCCAGGTGCCCGTACAGCACCTTGTTCGGGTTTTCGACGTCGGCATGACGGATGAGGTAGATGCGGGTCTGCGGAGCCAAAACTGAAGGTAAGCCTAAAGGCGTCAGCCTCGGTAAGCGCCGACCGAGGTGCGGTTTGTGCCCCCCGCGCGCCCTGCCTCCAAAGCCTGGTAACCCTCCCGAAGCAGGTTGCCGGTGTACTCGCGCCGATTCCCGACGAAGCCGGCCTCCTCGTGCATGTTGCCCTGGACAGCTATCGTCGCGGCGCCGCAGCTCACGGTGATGCGCTGCCAGTTGCCGGCAGTTGTGAAGTCGTGCGACGCGATCGAGCGGCGGATCTTGTCCGCCGCGAGCGTGGCGCCGTGCTCGTCCGTCTCAGGCAGCACGATGACGAAATGCGGCGGTCCGTCAGCATCGAGGAAGGCGACAGTGTCGGTATCGCGAACGGCGTGGCCCAGGCGTTCCGAAATCTCTCGCAGCAGGCCTTCGACCTGCACATGCCCGAGCTCCTTGTGGATGTGCTCGGCGTGGTCGATCTCGACCACCAGAACTGAGAGCGGGCGGTGGTAACGCACCGCCCGGTTGGCCTCCTGTCCGATCAGAGCGTTGATGAACTTCGAGTTCCAGATGCCTGTGACGGGGTCGACGACCCCGAAAAGAGGGCTCGAGGAGCGATCGATCTGGCTGTGACCGCAGTTCGGGCAGTACTGGGCCGTCTCAGACAGCTCCGTATTGCAATACCAGCAGGATGCCATGCCGGGCATTCTAGGCAAGCGGCACCCGATAAGCGCCCACTGAACGTAGGGGAGTCAGAATTCGTCTATGGCAGGCCAGGGCGACCTTTTCGAGTTGCCGGGCGGGCCAGAGCCAGATGCTCCGCTAGCGACCAGGATGCGGCCGAGGACCTTCGACGACCTGGTCGGACAGCGGGCGGTGGTCGACGTTTTGAGGCAGCTGACCCGCTCTGGGCACCTGCCGAGCATCGTTTTGTGGGGGCCACCGGGAAGCGGCAAGACCACGCTGGCGGGCCTGCTGGCAACTGAGACGAGCGCGCGGATGGTATCGATGTCGGCGGTCACCGCCGGGGTCGCGGACCTACGCAAGGTCATGGCCGAGGCCAAGATCCACCGCCGGGCAGGCCTTCGCACAGTCCTTTTCATCGACGAGATCCACCGCTTCAACAAGGCGCAACAGGACGCCATCCTGCCCCACGTCGAAGACGGCACTGTGACCCTGATCGGCGCCACGACCGAGAATCCCTCGTTCGAAGTCATCGCGCCGCTTCTTTCGCGAAGCCGAGTGTTCCGGCTGGAGCAGCTCGACAGGGATGAGCTCGAGCAGGTGGTGAAGCGCGGACTCGCCGCGCTCGGCGAACGAAAGATCGACGATGACGCTCTGGATGCGCTGCTCGAGGGCTCGCGCGGCGACGCGCGAGTGGCGCTCAACGGCCTCCAGGCAGCTGCCGCGCTTGCCGGCGACGAATCGATCTCCCTTGGGCACGTCGAACATGCGCTGCAGCAGCGCCACCTGCTGTACGACCGCGCGGGCGACCAGCACTACGACATCGTCTCCGCCCTGATCAAGAGCGTCCGCGGCAGCGACCCGGACGCAGCGGTTTACTGGATGGCCCGAATGCTCGAAGCGGGCGAAGACGTGCTTTTCGTGGCCCGCCGGCTCGTCATCCTCGCGGCCGAAGACGTGGGGCTCGCCGATCCTCGAGCGCTGTCGGTCGCGATGGCCGCCCAGCAGGCCGCGCATTTCGTCGGTATGCCCGAGGCCGTGCTGCCACTAACCGAGGCCGCCCTCTACCTCGCGCTGGCGCCCAAGTCGAACTCGACCCTCACCTCGTACAGCGCCGCCCGCGCTCTCATCCAGGAAACAGGAAACGAGCCCGTCCCGATGCATTTGCGCAACGCGCCGACCGGGCTGATGAAGTCGATGGGCTACGGCAAGGGCTACCAGTACGCCCACGACCACGAGGGCGGTGTGGCCGACCAGGTGCACATGCCCGACAAGTTGAAAGGCCGCAAGGTCTACAAGCCCAACCCGCGGGACAAAAGCGAGTCGAAGAACCAGCCCAAGTAGCATTTCGCTTCGTGGCTGATGCACTGCTGATCTTCAAACCCGACGCCGCCTACCGGCTTGCCGCCCGCGCGGGCCTGTGGAGCTGGCTCTCGACCGAACGCGACTGGAAGGTCGAGTCGCTCGACTGGTTCCAGCCTCCGGTTCCCCTGATCGAAAGTCACTACGACTTTCTGCAGGGCCGTCCCTTCTTCCCCTGGCTTGTCGACTTCATGACCGCACTCCCTCTCCTCGTCGGACGCATCACCGCATCGGCTGATGCTCTCAAGCTCATGCGCTACGACCTCGGTGAGACGCGCATCGCGCAATCGCGGCCGGGCTCGCTACGCGAGCGCTTTGGTATCTACGGCGGCCTCAACTGCCTCCACCTTTCGGACGCACCTGAGACCGGCGCTGCCGAGGTCGAGAAGTGGGCCAAGGTCGTGCAGCTCGACAAGGTCGCGGTCCACCTTGACAAGGAGTCAGACCGGCCGGACCACACCTACCACCTTCGCTCGCTGGCCACGCAGGTGGCCGACGGCTTCCAGGTGGAGCTCGCCACGAAGACGATTCGCGACCTGCTCGCCGAGGAGACGGAGATCGACGGCAAGCAGCGCGAGGCGCTCTACCGGATCATTCTGGGGGCGCTGGCTTAGTCTCTGCCGCCCTGACGTCCGCACGTACGTGCACCGTCACCGCCTTGTTGAACAGCTCGCTGTTCGGCACCACGACCAGGTCGCCTGTTTCCGTTTTCAATAAGGTCACCCGCAACTTCAGCTCGGTCACCGTGCCCGACTGTCCCAGCTCCATTGAAATTCGATCGCCGACCCGGATGTGCCGCTCGAGGATGAGGTAGTACCCCGAGACGTAGTCCTTGAGCAGGTCCTGCACCCCGAAGCTGGCGATGATCGTGGCGAGGACGATGCCGATAATCGCCACGTTTGCGCTCTGGAATGCGAACGCGAGGGCGGCAAGAATCCCAACGCCGATGAGGATGATGGTGACGACACGACGTCCGATGACCACCATGTCCGACCGGACCTGGCGCCGCCGCAATGCTTCGACCACGATCCCGGAAGCGACGCGGGCGCCGAGGGCAAAGAGGACGAAAGCCACAAGACCGGCCAAGACGTAGACGAGCTCTGTCCAGTCCAAGACGACACCAAGCACTTTCACCTGGGTCGGTTCATGCCGTGGCCGCCAGCGGCGGCACGGTCATTTTTCCTTGGTCTCGGCGGTTTCCTCTTCGCCGGCTTCGCCCTCGGCGGCAACCTCGCCCTCGGCAGGCACCAGACCCTCCGCGGCCGGGACTTCCTCTTCGACCTTCATCTCGCGCTTCTTGATGATCTTGACCACGAGCTCCTCTGGGTCGAGGAGTGGTGTGACGCCCTTGGGCATCTTGAGGTCGGCGATGCGAAGCTCTGACTCGATCTCCTCGAGGGGCGTCAGGTCCACCTCGAAGGCCTCGGGAATGTCGGAAGGAAGGCACTCGACACGAAGCGAGTGGATGGGCTGCAGGATGTCGGCGTCTCCACGCTTGACAGCGGCCGACTCGCCGACCAGGTGTACTGGCACCTCGACGGTGATCTTCTCTTCGAGGTTGACCTGATAGAAGTCAACGTGGATGGGACCCAGCCGTCGCGGATGGGTCTGGATCTCACGCACGAGGACTTTCTCCGCCTTGCCGCCGTCCACCAGGAGGTCCACGAGGTGGGTGCGTCCGGACTTGACGAACACTTTCTGGAACTCGAGGCGGTCGAGAACCAGAGGGGTCGGCTTGGCGTTATGCCCGTAGACGACCGCGGCGAGCTTGCCCTGGCCGTAAAGCCGGCGAGAGCGCTTACCGAGGAGGTCGCGGACGGAGGCTTTCAGTTGCAATCAGTAAATCCCTTGCTGCACACGCTTGCGCGTGCCATGGTTTGGCCTCTGATGGAGAGGCCTGGTTATGATACGGCAAAGCCCTGCGGCATCCTGCCGGGGCACCGTCAAATGAATCCTTCAGGAGGGTCATAAGGCATGCAGAACCCACCGCCTCCCCCACCGCCGAGCAGTGGCCCCCCTCCGATGATGCCGCCTCCGGGCGGCGGCTACGGGATGGCCGTGCCGGCACCGGCGGGCAACCTCGCGAGCCCCGGATTGCGGATCGTGGGCGGGCTCATCGACGTGCTCATCCTCGGAGTCGTCATTTTCATCATCAACCTCATCCTCCGCGACAAGCAGGGCTTCATCTCGGCGGTAGTCGGCCTGGTGATCTACGTCGGCTACTTCGGCTACTTCTTGAGCTCCCGCGGCCAGACTATCGGCATGATGGCCTTCGGCTTCAAGGTCCGCGACATCGCGACCGGTCAGTACCCGACCCTCGGTAAGGCGGCCTTACGCGGGCTCATCTGGTATCTGGAAGTTGCATTCACCATCTGCATCATCGGAGCGGTCGGATGGTTGTGGCAGCTGTGGGACCCGCAGAAGCAGGCCATCCACGACAAGGTCGCCGGGACCATCGTCACGACTTCCTAACCGAGTCAGAAAGGCTGGGCTAAGCCGCTCCTTTCGGGAAGCGCTTGCCCAGCCAGTCGACTATCTCCTGAAGCGGCGTGCCGGGCGTGAACAGCTTCTCCACGCCCTGCTTCTTCAAGGCTGCTATGTCGTCGTCGGGGATGATCCCCCCGCCGAACACGATGATGTCGGTGGCCTTGCGGCGCTTGAGCTCCTGAACGACGGCCGGAAAAAGCGTCATGTGGGCACCTGAGTGGATGGAGAGCCCGATGACCTGCGCGTCCTCCTGGAGCGCAGCGTCCACGACCATCTCTGGGGTCTGCCGCAAGCCGGTGTAGATGACCTCGTAGCCCGCGTCACGAAGGGCGCGCGCGACCACCTTGACGCCGCGGTCATGGCCGTCGAGCCCCACCTTCGCCACGATGATCCGCACAGGACGCACTGCTGTCGCGGACACTAAACCACCGCCCGTTCTGTATAGATGCCGAAGACCTCGATCAACGTGTTCATGATCTCGCCTTCGGTCGCGTAGGCCCGCACAGATTCGAGGATGTACGGCATTAGGTTGTCCTTGCCCCTGGCTGCCTTTTGCAGGCTGCTCAGCGCGTTCGAGCACCTTGCCTGGTCGCGCTTCTTGCGCACATCGCGGACGCGGGCAACCTGCTCGGCCTCGAGCTTCGGGTCGATGCGGAGGATCTCGATCGGCGTGTCTTCGTCGACGGTGAACTCGTTGACGCCCACGACGAGCCGGCGCTTCTGCTCCAGCTCCTGCTGGTAACGGAACGCCGAGTCCGCGATCTCCTTCTGGAAGAAGCTGGCCTCGATCGCCGGGATGACTCCGCCCAGGGCTTCTATCTGCTTGAAGTACTTCTCCGCCTGTCGCTCCATCTCGTCGGTCAGCGCTTCGACGAAATAGCTGCCGCCAAGCGGGTCGGCGGTATTGGCTGCGCCGGACTCATAGGCAAGCAGCTGCTGCGTGCGCAGCGCGATCCGGGCGGCCTTGTCCGTCGGCAGCCCCAGCACCTCGTCCATCGCGTTGGTGTGCAGCGACTGGGTTCCGCCCAGTACCGCCGCAAGCGCTTCGATCGCCGTCCGCGCGATGTTCAGCTCAGGCTGCTGGGCGGTCAGCGACACGCCCGCGGTTTGGGTGTGGAAGCGCAGCTTCCAGGACCGCTCCTGCTGCGCGCCGTAGCGCTCGCGCATCCACCGCGCCCAGATCCTGCGTGCGGCGCGGAACTTCGCGATCTCCTCGAAGAAATCGATGTGGGCGTCGAAGAAAAAGGACAGCCGCGGCGCGAAGTCGTCGATGCGCATGCCGCGCTCGATGCATGCGTCCACGTAAGCCATTCCGTCCGCGAGAGTGAACGCGAGCTCCTGGGCCGCGGTCGATCCCGCCTCACGGATGTGATAGCCGGAGATGGAGATGGTGTTCCACTGCGGCACCTCTTTGGCGCAGTACTCGATGGAATCGACGACGAGCCGCATCGAGGGCTCTGGCGGAAAGATGAACTCCTTCTGCGCGATGAACTCCTTGAGGATGTCGTTCTGCAACGTACCGCCGAGTTGCGAGGCGGGTACGCCCTGCTTTTCCGCAACCGCGATGTACATGCACAGCAGAATCGCGGCGGGCGAGTTGATGGTCATCGAAGTCGTGATGTCGCCGAGAGGGATGCCTTCGAAAAGCGTCTCCATGTCGGCGAGCGAGTCGACCGCGACTCCGCAGTGACCGATCTCTCCGCGGCTCGTCGGCGCATCCGAGTCCTGTCCCATCAGCGTCGGCATGTCAAAGGCGACCGACAAACCGGTCTGCCCGTTGGCTAGCAGGTACTTGTAGCGGCGGTTGGTCTCCTCCGCTGTGGCAAACCCTGAGAACTGGCGCATGGTCCAGAGCCGCCCCCGGTAACCGCTCGGGTGAATTCCCCGTGTGTATGGGTACTGTCCGGGAAACTCCTCCGGTCGCTGCGGCCGGTCCTCGGCCGAATAGAGCGGCTGGAGCGGAACGCCCGAGATGGTCGAGGTCTCGATGCCGTCATCGCGCAGCGAGCTGGACTCGAAGTCCTCCTTCCACGCCTGTTTCGGATCGCGAACTCGAACTTTCATTGAATTGATTATCGCTTGCGGTCCAGGATCTCCTGCGCCGTGGCGTAAGGAACCCCTTCCTCGAGCAACCGGCCCGCGAGCGCAGGGTCGTCGGCGAGTGCCTGGCGCACCCGGTCGCGAGCGATCTCCGCAGCCACCTCGGCCGTCTCGTCCTTGAGCCGCTGTTCGGCCAGCTGACGGCCGCGCCCGCTCGATTCCAGGTGCTGCCGGTGGGCTAGGACCGCATCCCAGATCTCTTTGATGCCCTCCTGCTTGGCGGCAATTGTAGAAAGGATGGGTGGCTTCCAACTCGAGCTCGCGGCCGATCCGGCCGCGGTGCCCCCTTTCGGCGCCAGGCTCAGCATCGACCGCAGCTCGGTCAGGACGCGCGAGTGGCCTTCCAGGTCCGCTTTGTTGACGACGAAGATGTCGGCGATCTCGAGAATCCCCGCTTTGATCATCTGGACGCCATCGCCCAGGTTCGGCGTCAGGACCACGATTGTGGTGTCGGCGACAGCAGCGACCTCGAGCTCCGACTGACCCACGCCTACGGTCTCGAGAATGACCTGGTCGAAGCCGAAGGCACCGAGCAGCCGGATCGCTTCGCGGGTAGCGAGCGACAGGCCACCGAGGTGCCCGCGGGCGCCCATGCTCCTGATGAACACCTTTGCGTCCATCGCATGGCGCTGCATGCGGATGCGGTCGCCGAGGATCGCGCCACCCGTGAATGGCGAGTTGGGATCGGTCGCGAGCACCGCCACCGATCGCTCTTGCTTCCTCAGCCACGCGACGAGGCCGTCGACGAGAGTCGACTTGCCAGTCCCGGGCGCACCCGTGAAGCCGGCGACGCCCGTGGCTGCACCTCCACGCATCGACTTTTCGAGCGCGCGCACAGACGGGTCACGCCTTTCGACCAGGCTGATCGCGCGGGCGAGAGCCCGCGTGTCTCCGGCCTCGAACCGCCTTGCTAGCTCTGCGTCGTTCAGGTCGTTACTGACCCAAAAAGCGTAGGGCGAAGTCGTGCCCGAGGACCACCACGATGCCGGTGGTCTGCTGGCCGCGGGCGGGTGCAGGGTTGCCGGGTGTCGCCGCGATCACACTTCCGCCGAAAAATCCTTGCAGCCACTTGGTCGTCAGCGGGTACTGGCCGCCGGAGTAGTCGAGGATCTGGGTCTGCGGCACCGGAGCGTGCGGGACGGTATCCAGCAGCTGGAGGCCGGTCGGGTCGAACATCGAGACGACCCGCGTGTCGAGGCCGTAGAAGTTGTTCGCCCCGTTCGTGAACTGGACGGGCGCCTTCTCGCCCAGGACCTTGGGGTCGATGAAGACCGAAGCGACGTACTTCTTGATCATGTTGTAGCTCGGATCGAGCGGGCACAGCTGCGAGGTGCCGCGTCCCATTCCGCAATCGAAGGAGTCGAGCAGGTTTCCTTCGCCGACCGGCGATGGCGCGGTCAAAGCGACCCGGATGATCGAGCTGTCAGGAAGGTTCTTGCCCCAGTCGTAAATCGCCTTCATATCGGACAGCGACATGTCGGTGTGGATGTTCTTTTGCAGCGCGTCGAGGAGTTGCGGCGCCTTAGAAAACCCGTTGACGGTAGTCGCCTTTTTCTTGATCGCCTGCATTACATCCTGCTGCCGCTTGGACCGGCCGAAGTCGGACGACTGTTGCGGCTGGACTGCGTGACGCGAACGGGAGAGCTGGAGCGCTTGCTCGCCACTTGCGTGCATGCAGCCGGCCTTGTAGTGGATGCCGCCCCGCCAATAGCCGTTGGTGTAATCCGGGTATTCGTTGTCATCGAGGTTCGTGCTCAGACAGATGTCAATTCCGCCCAACGCGTTGACCATGTCGCGGAAGGCGACGAAGTCGACCCCGATGTATCTGTCGAAGGTGAGCCCGGTCACCTTGCTGACCTCATGCTCGGCTGCATGTCCCCCGCCGTCCCGTCCCGTGTACTCGGGGGCGACGCAACAGATGATGTCGACATACGGCACCTCGTAGGCAGCGTTGATCTTGTTCGTCCAGATCCGGGTCGGCGGCGTTTGCAGGTTCATGCGCACGACGAGGTCCCGCGGAATCGACAGGAGCATCACGCGGCCGGTCGTCGGGTCGATCGATGCGACCATCACCGAGTCCGTGAGGTAAGGCGCGTCATTCTGCTCGCCGCCCATGCCCAGCAGCAGGATGTTCACCTGCTGGCCGTGCTTGAGCTTGTACGCGATGGTGCCCTGGGCCGGCTCGACGACCTGCACTATTTCGCCGGGCGAGATGTGGCGGCCCGTGGTCGCGCTGACGAAAGAGTCCAATCGCTGGTACATGAATGTCGCCCCCACCAGGACGATCAGCAGCAACGCAGCCACTACCGCCGCGGGGACCGACCTGGTCAGGCGGTAGGAGACGTTGTAGCGGGATCGCCTGGCTCTAGGCCTTGCCCTGAGCATGCGCATCGGGATTCTACCGTCCAGGCCTTAAGAAACGATGGGAAAGGCCCTCTGGTTACGTCACGGCGTCGGCGTGCTTGTGGCCGAGCTCAGGGCTCCCGCGAAGTAGAGGAAGAAGAAGCCCACGCTCGCGATGAACCCGATGATGCCCAAGACGAGTCCGACTGTGGCGAGCGCTCCTCCGCCCAGCGCGCCTGCGCTGGTGGCGATTCGCTGGCGCGAGATGAAGCCCATGATCGCCGCTGTCGGACCGAGCACGACCCCAAGGCAGATAAAGCTACAGACCAGGGAGAGGATGCCGATGATGAGCGCGGCGATCGCAAGCCCGTCGGTTCGTGGCGCGGCAAAACCTGCGCCCGGCGCGTAACCAGCACCAGGCGGCGGGGGCACGTAGCCGCCGGCCGGGGGCGGTGGAGGCGGCGGCGGCATGAAACCTCCGCCTGGTGGCGGCGGTGGCGGTGGTGGCGGCGGTGGCGGCGGTGGCGGAGTCGAGCCTCCACTGGGAGGAGGAGGAGGGGGAGGAGGATACCCTCCACCAGCTGGCGGCGGCGGGGGCAAATCCGACATGCGATTACCTCCTCATGCCGCCTTCGCGGCAGGTGAACCGATCTCGAAACTCCGGACTATCCACGCCTGCATCGCAAGCGCATACGCAGTGGTGAATAGGATTCCGACGCCGCACGCGACCATGCCGAGCGACCCTACGAAGCTGGCGGCGATCAGCATAAGGCCGGCGATCAGAGTGTTGGAGATGTTCGCGCGGCCGGCTTGCAACACAGAACCGACGTGAAGGCCTCCCCGGATTCCATCCCGATCAGTGGCCAGGACGATTGACGGCATTGCGAAATCGAGCACCAGGGAGCCCAGACTGGCGACGCTGAACGCCAGCAAGCTCAGCATGACTGCGAGCGAGATCAGCGCCGGATTGGCCTGTCCCTGGGACTGACCGCTGGCCACGATCACCGCCGGGATGTAGATCAGAGCCGCGACCAGCGCGACGCCGAGGACGTAGACGAGGTTGACCACGAAGAGCGGAAAACCGCGGCCGATGTAGCGGAGGCTCGCCGGCGCAAGCCGCTCCTCGCCGGCACGCAGCTGGTCCAGGCACGCCAGCATCCAGCCGAGCCCATTGATCGCTCCCACTATCGGAATCAACAGGATCAGCGCAATGATCAGCAGTTTGGTCAGCCATTCAGGGTCACGCAGAGGCCAGGCGAACGCGTCGGTGATGCGATCCATTTCCGAACCGGGCCACTACGCTGGTTGATTGAGCGAGTTCAGCACCACCACAAGCCACACCAGAGTGACCACCGCCCCAATTCCCATCGCGACGGCCCCCAGCACCCAGGAGGCAACCGCGGCGCCGCGCCCCCCAATGGCGCCCTGCGAACTGTCGATCCGGCTGACGGCGGACTTGCCTAAGAAGTAGGCGAGCGTCCCGAGCATCATGCCCGGCAGGCCGAGCGGTATGCCGAGAACGATGCCCCCGATCGCGGCCAAGAGGGCAGCGATGGTCCTGCCGTCTGAGGTTCGAGCGGGCGCGAGCGCCGGAGGGGGATAGGCCGGAGGCGGATGCCACACGCCCAAGGCCGGCGCGGGGGTCTCCACGTCAATTTGGCTTCTTTCGGGGCTTTTTTCGACTTCCGAGTAAACGCTGGTCACCGCAAAAGCGACCTGGCGATCACGACGCGCTGGATCTGGTTGGTGCCTTCATAGATCTGGGTGATCTTGGCGTCACGCATCATCCGTTCGACCGGATACTCCGAGATGTATCCGTACCCACCCAGCAGCTGCACGCAGTCGGTAGTCACCTTCATCGCCATGTCCGACGCGAAAAGCTTCGCCATCGCCGCGATCTTGGTCAGGTCGGGGGCCTTGGCGTCCACCTTGGTCGCTGCGCGATAGACAAGGTGACGCGCGGCTTCGATCTGCGTCGCGATGTCAGCGAGCATGAACTGGATGCCCTGGAAGCTCGCGATCGCCTGTCCGAACTGCTTTCGCTCCTTGACGTACTGAAGCGCGTAATCGAACGCGCCTTCCGCGATGCCGAGCGCTTGCGCGCCGATACCAGGGCGAGAGCGGTCGAGCACCGCGAGCGCAAGCTTGAACCCCGCGCCCTCGTCACCGAGCCGGTTCGCGACCGGCACCTTCACGTCTTCGAAGACGAGCTGCGCCGTCGGCGACCCGCGTATGCCGAGCTTGTGCTCGAGCTTCGATGCCTTCCAGGGGCTCGTCTCGCGCTCCAGCACGAACGCCGAGATGCCGTGGTGATCGTTGGGGTCGGTCTGCGCGAAGACGACGAGAGTTCCCGCCACGCTCCCCGCGGTGATGAACTGCTTCGTGCCATTGAGCACATATTCGTTGCCGTACCGCTTGGCGGTTGTCTTCATGGCCGCAGCATCGGATCCAGACCCCGTCTCGGAAAGCGCGTACGCCGCAACCTTCTCGCCTGACGCCAGGGGTGGGCACAGTCGCTTCTTCTGCTCCTCCGACCCGGCGACGAGGATCGGATACGAGCCAAGCGCTTGGACCGCGAGGATCAGCGACGAGGTCGCACACGCCTTGGCGATCTCCTCGACGCCCATGCAGATCGTGACGCTGGAGCCCGAGATTCCGCCGTACTGCTCGGGGAACGGGATGCCGAGGATGCCGTTCTCGGCAAAGAGCTTCTCGATGTCTTTCGGGTACTCGGCCTTCGCGTCGATCTCCGCCGCGCGAGGAGCCACGCGGTCCTGGACGAGCTCTCGGATCGTGTCTCTGATCGCTATTTGCTCTTCAGAGAACTCGAAATCCATGAGAGTGAGATTAAACCCTCGTGGCTGGTAGGCCGGATTTACTCCGGCCGTCCCCATGCGTGCATGCATGGCTCCGCGCGCTGCGGGGAGTAGCTTTTGATAAATCCGATCCCGGGGAAAGTGAGCAGGCGCCTTGGCGAAGCCACGCGTCCTCTGGGGTCCCCGCGACGCAGTCGCGGGAGTAACCCCGAGGTTTTCGCTCATAAGTTCGTGAGCTTAGCGGAGCATCTCTCGAGCGATGACGATCCGCTGAACCTGGTTCGAGCCCTCGTAGATTTGAAGCGCCTTCGCGTCGCGGACGTGGCGCTCAAACGGGCTTCCCGAGGACGCTCCCTCTACTCCCGCCAGCTGCAGCGCGTCGAGGGCCAGCTGCATCGCCGTGTCCGTGCAGTGGAGCTTGGCCATCGATGCCTCGCGAGTGAAGGGACGCCCACTGCTGCATAGCCAGGCAGCGTGGTAGGCAAGCAATCTGGCCGACTCGAGCCGGGTCGCCATGTCCGCGAGCAGGAAGTCGTCGCCCTGTTCCCGGCCGCGCCCCGCCAGCAGCACGCGGGACTCGTCCACGGCCGCCTGGGCGATGCCCAGCGCCTGGCCGGAGATCCCGATGCGGCCGGAGTCGAGAGCACGCATCGCCACCACAAACCCCTGGCCTTCCTCGCCAAGCCGGTTCTCCTCCGGCACCTCGGCATCCTCCAGCACCAGCTCGCCCGTTGGCGAACCGTGCAGACCCATCTTTTTGAAGATCTGGCCTACCCGCACGCCCGGCGTGTCGGCCGGGACTAGAAAGGCGCTCACGCCACTCGCCTTGCCGCTCACCTTGCCCTTCTCTCCGGTGCGCGCAAAGACGACGTACATGCCGGCGCGGCCGACGTTGGTGATGAAGACTTTCGTGCCGTTGAGGACGTAGCCGTTGCCGCCTCGGCGTGCGCTCGTCTGGAGCGACCCAGCGTCGGATCCGGAGGCCGGCTCAGTGAGCGCAAATGCGCCCAGGAGGTCTCCCGAAGCGAGTCTGGGGAGCCACTTCCGCCTCTGCTCCGGAGTGCCAAACAGCAAGATCGGCTCGCTGCCGACGCTTGTATGGACGTCAACGATGACCGAGGTCGACGCGCAAGCCTGAGCGAGCTCCTCGATACAGAGGGCAAAGGCAAGGGCGTCAAGCCCTGCGCCGCCGTATTCACGAGGGATGAGGATTCCGAGCAGACCGGCCTCCGCGGCTGCCTTGACGGCCTCTTCAGGGAAGCGGTGGCGGAGGTCGACGTCGGCCGCGAGGGGCAGAATCGTGCCCTGCGCCAGCTCGCGGACCGCTGCACGAAAGGTGGCGTGGGCGGGAGCGAGTTCGAGATCCAACTCAGACGTTAACTAGAATAGTGACCTGGTCATGGAAGCTGGACCCCGATACCTCGAAGGCACCACTGTGGGCAGTGGGCGCGACATCATCGGTGTGCGGCGTGATCGAATCGCGGACATCATCGGCACAGGACGCGAGATCATCACCCGCGCGAAGTCGGAAAAGATCCTTCCCGACACCATCACGGGCGCTACCGCGGCCCTGCTCGTCACCATCGCAGGTTACGGCGAGCCGCTCTCGGAAGGCCAATGGCGGGAGCTAGCGGGGGTGGTCGGCGGCATAATGCGCGACAACACCTATGCGGACCTCGCCCGGCTACGTACTCTCATCACTCAGGAGCAGTTCCTGAACGTGGCTCGAAACCAGGGCTACGGCCGCTTCATCCGGCGTCTTGACGATGGGCGTTGGGTATGCGAGCTCGCCCCGAAGCTTGAAGACCTACCTGACGAGTAAGCGGCTGGCCGGGGCCCTCCGCTCGCGGCCGGTGCGCATAGCCTTCGCCATCGTCTTCGTGCTGGCCATCATCAGCCCGGCGGCAGTTGTGTTCGCGGTTGTCTGGACGGCCCCAACGGTCCTGAGCGCACCAGCGCTGCAAGGCAGTGAAACGAGTCGAATGTTGCCCGCCCCCGACGTGCAGCCGGGCAGCCTTCCTGAGCCAACCCTGAACGTGTACGCAAGCACCCTGTCCGGCACCGTGCCGTGCCCGCTGTGCGACCTCCCTCCCCGCGTCTACGTTCCCAACAGCACCGCCGGGACCGTGGACGTCATCGATCCGACGACGTTCCAGGTGATCGACCACTATGCGGTCGGCGCCATCCCGCACCACGTCGCGCCGGCTTGGGACATGCGCGAGCTCTATGTCGATAACGAAGGGTCGAGCAGCCTCACGGTGCTGGACATCCACACCGGCAAGCCAACCAGAACGATTTCGATTCCGTTTCCGTACAACCTCTACTTCACGCCCGACGGCACCAAGGCGGTCGACGTGGTCGAGCGCCTGCAGAGGATCGAATTTCGAGACCCGCACGACTGGCACCTGCTCGGGTCGGTCGGCATCCCGTGGCCGGGTGCCGATCACCTCGACTTCAGCGCCGACGGCAGCTACCTGATGATCTCGACCGAGTGGTCGGGGGTCGTGGCCAGGGTGGACGTGATCAACATGAGGCTGGCCGGCTCGGTCTGGGTGGGCGGCCTCCCTATCGACGTGAGGCTTTCACCCGACGGCCAATTTTTCTACGTCACCAACCAGGGCCGGATGGGCGTCTCGGTGATCGACCCCGTGGCGATGAAGGAGATCCAATTCATCCCCACGGGCAAGGGAGCCCACGGACTGCAAGTCTCTCGCGACACGAAGTCCCTGTACGTGTCCAACCGGCTGGAGGGAACGTTTTCGGTCATCGACTTCGCGTCCCGCAGCGTGGTGGCGAAGTGGTGGATCAGGGGCGGCGGGAGCCCGGACATGCTGCAGCTCAGCCCGGACGGCACGCAGCTTTGGGCCTCTGGTCGCTACCACCGCACTGTGTACGTGATGAACACCATGACCGGCGAGACGATGGCAAGGATCCCTGTGGGGGCGGAGGACCACGGCCTGACGTACTTCCCCAACGCTGGCGCCCACAGCTTGGGCCACAACGGGGTCTACAGATGACTTATGAGCGAAAACCTCGGCGGTTTTCGCTCATCGGCGCGTTGGCTTCGCCAAAGCGCCTGCTCACTTTCCCCGGGATCGGATTATCGAAATAGTTACGCCTAGCGACGCGCGGCAATATTCAAGCACGCTAGGGACGGCCGGAGTGAATCCGGCCTACAAGCCACGCGAGTCAGCTAACTAACTACCTAGCAGCCGAGCAATCGTGCGATCAGCATCCGCTGCACCTCGGACGTCCCCTCGCCGATCTCGTTGATCTTCACGTCGCGCCAGTAGCGCGCGACGGGGTAGTCCTCGATGAAGCCGTAGCCGCCGTGGATCTGTATCGCCTGGTCCGCTGCACGCTTGGACGTCTCCGAGGCGTAGAGCTTGCACATCGCCGCGAGCATGCGAGCCTCGTCCGTGGGGTTGGCCCCGTCCCTCGTGTACGCCATTGCCGCCCGGTACACCATCGTTCGCGCGAGCTCGGTTTCCATCGCCATGTCGGCGAGCTTGAACTGAATCGCCTGGTGCTTGGAGATCGGAACGCCGAAGGTGCGCCGCTCCTTCGCGTATGCGAGTGATGCATCGAGACACGCCTGCGCGAGGCCCACTGAGAGAGCTGCGATCGCGATGCGTCCGCCCATCAGCGTGTGCAGGAACTGCTTGTACCCCCCGCCCTGCGCCCCCAGAAGATTTTCCTCGGGCACAGCGCAGTCTTCGAAGCTGAGCGGATGCGTGTCTGAGGAATGCCACCCAAGCTTGCGATACGACGCAAGCACGTGGTAGCCGGGCGTCCCGTTCGGGATCATGATGGCGCTGATCTCGGAACGGCCGCCGTTCACCTTCCCCGTCACAGCGGTCACCGTCACACCGGCTGAAATTTCCGTCCCGCTGTTCGTGATGAACTGCTTGGAGCCGTTGACAATCCAATTGCCGTTGCGAAGCTCAGCCCGCGTCTTGCTCGCGCCGGCGTCCGATCCCGCCTCCGGCTCTGTGAGGCCGAATGCCCACAGCTTTTTGCCCGCGAGCAGCTCGGGCAGCCACTGCTCCTTCTGTTCTTTAGTGCCGAAGTCGTGGATCGGCGCCGCCCCGAGGCACACCGCAGCCTCGAGAGTGATCCCGACGCCAGTGTCCGCCCGCGAAATCTCTTCGATGGCCAGACACAAGGAAAGAAAGTCGGCGCCCGCGCCCCCGTACTCCTCCGCAAACGGAAGGCCGAACAAGCCGAGTTCGCCCATCTGCCGGACGATGTCGTAGCCGAATTTGTGCTCGCGGTCGAGCTCCTCGGCCGCCGGCGCCACGACCTCTCGAGCGAAGTCACGGCACGTGTCCCGAATCGCTTGCTGCTCTGTGGTCAGGTCGAAATTCACATCAACAATCCTTGCATGCTCGGGTTACGGCGCGAGTAATCCGTGACAAAAGTTCCACGGCTAGAGCTTTCGTGCCATCTCGAATTCGCGCAGAGGCTCTTCCACTGTCTCTCCCGTCCTGATGAACCCATTGCGACGGTACAGCGCTTCGGCATTTACGTTGCCTTCGGTTACCCACAGCAGCACCTGCCTGAAGCCTGCCGCCTTGGCCCATTCCACAACAGTCATGACGAGCCGGTCTCCGACGCCCTCACCTCGGGAACCAGGCTCAACCCATAAAGAAGTCAATGCGGCGGTGTCGGGTGAATTCGAATCGCCGCCGGCGGCCATGCCGACGACTCGCTCGCCCTGCACAGCGACGAACCGCGACCTCGCCGTGACCGCCGCCTGCCAATGCTCATCGCTGGCGTCCTTCTCCGTTTCCCAGCGGGACCCGAACGCATAGGGAGCATCTTTCAGCGCGGTGAGCCTGACCTCACGGAACTTCCGCCACTCATCTGGCGCCAGGCGACGGACCTCAGTTCCCGAGGATGAATACCTTGAGCGCCCAGCTCACCAAGACTGCGCTCACTGCTCCGATGGCCAGCGCGCGCCATTGCGCTCGCGTGAAATGAGGCGTCCACGTCCGGCCGCCCACGGCTCCGACCGCAAGACCCGCGGCCGCGACAAAAGTACCCGCGAAGAGGGCGGGACCAAGTGGATACAGCCTTACCGAATCCGCCAGGTCGCCTCGCCACATGTAGGCGAACGAACGCGTTCCGCCGCAGAAGGGACATGGATGTCCGGTGAAGTAATAGAACGGGCACGGCGGAGCGGTCAGATGAGCCGCCTGGAGCAGGAAGTAGATCCGCGTGTAGGCCAGCCACAGCAACAGCCCGGCGAGAACCGCGAGGTAACGCAGCCGGTCGGCTGGAACCGCGCGAGCGACAGAGATGTGCCCCGCGATCACCTGAGCAGGCCGACGATCTCGTCGGTCGTTTCCGCCACCGCGACGCCGGCCTTGCGGAACGCCTCCTCTTTGCTCTTCGCGGTGCCGCGATTGCCGGAGATGATCGCCCCGGCGTGACCCATGCGCTTTCCTTCCGGGGCGGTTCGCCCGGAGATGAAAGCCACAGTCTTGAGCCGGGTGCCGCGGCCGAGCAGCTCAGCCGCGCGCTCTTCATCGCTTCCCCCGATCTCGCCGATCACCACCAGGTGAGTCGTCGCAGGGTCCTTCTCGAAGAGCTCGATGACGTCTGTGAACGTCATCCCCAGCACCGGATCGCCGCCGATGCCGACGATGGTCGACTGGCCCATGCCCGACGCCGTCAGTGCCGATCCGACCTCGTAGGTCAAAGTGCCGCTGCGCGAGACAAGCCCGACATGGCCGGGCAGCGTCAGCCTCTGAGGAATGATCCCGATCTTGCCCACGCCGGGGGTGATGAGGCCCGGGCAGTTGGCGCCGAGCAACCGCGCCGAGGGATAGCCGCGCAGAAAATCCTTCACCCGGATCATGTCCTGGATGGGGATGCCCTCGGTGATGCACACGATCAGGTTGATCCCGGCCGCGGCGGCCTCCATGATCGCGTCGGGGGCAAACGGTGGTGGCACGAAGATGCCCGTTGCGTTGGCGCCCGTCGCCTCCACCGCATCCGCCACAGTGTTGAACACCGGGACGCCGAGGTGGGTAGTGCCACCCTTGCCGGGACTCGTGCCGCCGACGACCTTGGTGCCCATCGCCTGCATCTGTTCGGCGTGGAAGCTTCCCTCGCGGCCCGTGATGCCCTGCACGATCACTCGGGTGGAGGCGTCAAGCAGAACGCTCACGCGGTCACCCGTGTCAGCTGGACGATCTTCTGCGCGGCCGCCCAGGCGTTTCCCTCAGGCTCGATGCCGTTTGCTTTGAGGATTTGACGACCCTCTTCCTCTTTAGTGCCGCTCAGGCGAACCACCAGGGGCAGCTGCATCTTCAGGTTGTCGCGCGCAGTCACGAGGCCTTTTGCGACCTCGTCGCCACGCGTGATGCCTCCGAAGACGTTCATCAACACGCCCTTCACGCGCGGGTTCATGAGGATGACCGCGAGCGCGTTCTCCACCACCTCGGCCTTCGCGCCGCCGCCGAGGTCGCAGAAGTTCGCCGCGCGGCCGCCCGCGCGCTGGACCAGGTCCAGCGTGCTCAAGCACAAGCCCGCGCCGTTGCCGATGATCCCGATCTCGCCATCGAGCGAGACGTAAGTCAGGCCTCGCTTCTTGGCCTCGACCTCAAAGGCATCGCCTTCGAGCATGCTGCCGAAACGCTGTTCCAGGTCCTTGTGCCGATACGCGGCGTTTTCGTCAATCTCGAGCTTTGCGTCACCGGCGACGATGTCGCCGCTCTTGGTCACGACCAGAGGGTTGATCTCGGCCGTGACGGCGTCCAGCTCAGGGATGGCTCGGTACAGCTTCTTGATGAGGCTGGTCAGCGGTCGCGCCAGCTCGCCCAGCTCTGCTTTAAAGACGAGCTGGTTGAGCTCGAAGTCGAGAGGTCCCCGCCAGGGATTCGGATAGAGCCTTGCTATCGAGTCGGGCGACTCCTCAGCGACCTGCTCGATGTCCATCCCACCCTTGGCCGAGAGCATGAGGATGTTGGCGCGAGCGTCGCGGTCGACCGTGAAGCCGAGATAGATCTCGCGCTCGATCTCGAGCGCCGCCTCGCAATAGACCAGCGGCACCTTGAATCCCTTGATGTCCATGCCGATGATCTGCGCAGCTGCCGCTCGGGCCTCCTCCGGAGTCTTCGCGAGCTTGATGCCGCCTGCCTTGCCGCGGCCGCCGACGGGGACCTGAGCCTTGATGGCGACGGGGCCCAGCTCGGCGCAGGCCGCCGCGGCCTCTTCCGGCGTCCGAGCGACCTTACCCGGAGGGATGGGTATGCCGAGCGAGGCTAGGACCTCCTTGGCCTGGTACTCGAGAAGCTTCAAATCAGCAGGTCGCGGAGTGACAGGATCTCGGGCACCAAGTAAGTGTATTGATGCTTCAGAGCGGGATGTTGCCGTGCCACCGGGGGCGGCGACGCCGCTCTTTGCGCAATGCGATCTTCAGCGCCCGGATCAGCTCCCACCGCGTACGTCCAGGCTCGATCACGTCGTCGATGTAGCCGCGCTCTGCGGCGATGAAGGGGTTGGCAAACTTTTCCGTGTACTCGTTGACGAGCTCACGCCGGCGGCTCAACGGGTTGGCGGCAGCCTCCAGCTCTCTGTGGAAGATGATGTTGACCGCGCCCTCCGGCCCCATCACAGCGATCTCAGCGGTAGGCCACGCGACGTTGAAGTCCGCCCTGATGTGCTTGGAGCACATGACGCAGTAGGCGCCGCCATATGCCTTGCGCGTGATCACGGTGAGCTTCGGCACCGTGGCTTCGGCGAACGCGTAGAGCAGCTTGGAGCCGTGCCGGATGATCCCGCCGTACTCCTGCGCGGTGCCAGGCAGGAAACCTGGAACGTCCACGAACGTGACGAGCGGGATGTTGAACGCGTCGCAGAAACGAACGAAGCGGGCCGCCTTCACGGAGGCATTGATGTCAAGCGCACCCGCCATGACCTTCGGCTGGTTGGCCACCACGCCGATGGGGTGGCCGTCGAGGTGCGCGAAACCAACGACCATGTTCATCGCGAAGTACGGCTGTACCTCAAAGAAGTCGGCGTGGTCGACAACCATCCCGATGACCTCTTTGATGTCGTACGGCTCCTTCGGGTTGTCGGGGATGATGGTGGCCAGCCCAGGGTCCTCGCGCTCGGGGTCGTCTGTGGCCTCGATGACCGGCGGCTGCTGTTCGGAGCTCTGCGGGATGTACTTGAAGAGGCGGCGCACCTGCGCGAAGCACTCTTCCTCGGAGTCGGCAAGGAAATGCGCGACGCCGGACTTGACGTTGTGCACCTCCGCTCCGCCGAGTGAATCGAACGTCACCTCCTCGCCGGTGGTAACGCGAATCACATCCGGTCCGGTGATGAACATGTAGCCGACGTCGTGGACCATGAAAGTGAAATCGGTGATCGCGGGCGAGTACACGGCGCCACCGGTGCACGGGCCCAGGATCAGGCTCAGCTGCGGGATGACTCCGCTGGCCTCGACGTTGCGATAGAAGATCTCGGCGTAGCCCGCCAGCGAGACGACGCCCTCCTGGATTCGTGCGCCGCCCGAGTCGTTGATGCCGATGATGGGAATGCCGTTTCGCTGCGCGAGATCCATGACCTTGATCACCTTCTCGGCGAAAACCTCGCCCAGCGAGCCGCCGAAGACGGAGGAGTCGTGGCTGAAGAGCATCACGTCTCTCCCGTCGATCTTGGCCATGCCCGTGACCACGCCGTCTCCCGGCACCCGCTTCTTCTCGAGGCCGAAACCGGTGGCGCGATGCGTCGCGAAGATGTCGAGCTCCTCGAACGAGTTGCGGTCGACGAGGCGAGCGATCCTCTCCCGCGCCGTGAGCTTGCCCTTCGAATGCTGGCGGTTGAAGGCGTCGGCATCGCCGTGTCCCGCCTCGTACTTGCGCTGGCGCAGCTCGTTGAGCGGATCGACCTTCCGAAGCTTGGGGTTCGGTTCCACTCAGGCAGCCTCGCCCGGCTGGTACTCGCCGAACACTCCGCGCAGGACCGCGCAGCACTCGCCGATAGTCACGTAGTCGGCCAGCGCCGCCTTGAGCGGGACCATCAGGTTGTCTGAGCCGCGCGCAGCGCGCTCGATATCGGCCAGGTGGCTGTCGACGACCGCCTTCGAGCGGCGAGCTCGCAATCGCTTGAGCGCCCGCGCCTGCGCGACCTGGTGACGTGGACTGATCTTCATGATCTCGACGGCTTCCGCGCCAGTCTCCTCATAGCGGTTGACGCCGACCACCACTCGCTCGCCCGACTCGATCCGCCGCTGCATCCTGTAGGCGCTGTCCGAGATGCGGCGCTGCGTCCAGCCGCTCTCGATGCATGCCACGGCGCCGCCGAGCTCGTCCACCTCGGCCATGATCGCCTGTGCTTCCTCTTCGACCCGGTCGGTGAGACTCTCGACGTAGTACGACCCTCCGAGCGGATCCGCCACCAGCGGGACTCCGGTCTCGTGACCGATGACCTGCTGCGTGCGCAGGGCAAGTTCCGCAGCGCTCTGCGAGGGAAGGCCCAGCGCCTCGTCGTAACCGTTTGTATGCAGTGACTGCGTTCCCCCAAGCACCGCGCTCATCGCCTCGAGCGCCGTGCGCACCACGTTGTTCAGAGGCTGCTGAGCCGTGAGCGTGACACCGCCGGTCTGAGTGTGGAAGCGCAGGGCTAATGACCTCTCGTCAACGGCGTGAAATCTGTCCCGCATGATGCGCGCCCACATGCGCCGGGCGGCGCGGAACTTGGCCACCTCCTCGAAAAAGTCCATGTGCGAGGCAAAGAAAAACGAGAGGTGCGGTGCAAATTCGTCCACCGAGAGCTCTGCCGCCTGCGCTGCCTCGACGTATGCGATCGCGTGGCTCAGCGTGAACGCGACCTCTTCCGCCGCGGTCGAGCCGGCCTCCCTGATGTGGTAGCCGGAGATGGAGATCGTGTTCCAGTTCGGAAGGTTGGTCCCGCAGTACGCGAAGAGGTCGGTGATCAGCCGCATCGAAGGCCGGGGCGGAAAGATGTAGGTCCCTCGAGCCGCGTACTCCTTGAGGATGTCGTTCTGCACTGTGCCCGTGATCCTTTCCGGCGGGCAACCTTGCTTTTCCGCGACCAGCTGATAGAGCAGCAGAAGCATTGACGCTGTCGCGTTGATAGTCATCGAGGTCGACACCTTGTCCAGGGGAATGTCTTTGAAGAGGAGCTCCATGTCCTCGAGTGAATCGATCGCCACCCCCACTTTCCCGACCTCGCCATTCGCCATCGGATGATCCGAGTCGTAGCCGATCTGCGTCGGCAGATCGAAGGCGACCGAGAGTCCGGTCTGGCCCTGCTTGAGCAGGAACTGGTAGCGCTTGTTCGATTCCGCTGCGGTGCCGAAGCCTGCGTACTGCCGCATCGTCCACAGGCGGCTGCGGTACATGTTCTTGTGAATGCCGCGTGTGAAGGGAAATGCGCCGGGCGGCGATTCCTCGGCGCGCCGGTCCTCGACCGAGTACACCGGCTTCAGCGGAAGCCCACTGTCGTTTTGTACGTCGTTCAAATTTCGACCAGCTCGGTCAGCACACCGCCCACGCTCTTCGGATGCACGAACGCGATGAGCGAGCCGTGCATGCCCATGCGCGGCTCGTTGTCGATCAGCTCGAGGCCGGCGGCGCGAGCTTCGGCGAGCGCGCGCTGGATGTCGGTGACCCCGTATGCAACATGGTGGAATCCAGGTCCGCGCTTGGCCATGAACTTGCCCACCGGAGAATCCTCGCGCAACGGAGACATCAGCTCGACCTCGCCGTCGCCCATCCGCATGAAGGCCGCTTCGAGCCCTTCCATTTCATTGGTCGCGCGATGCACCAGCTCCGCGCCAAAGGCATTGCGATAGAGGTCGATCGCTTCATCCAGATTCGTGACCGCGACGCCTACGTGATGAATCCGGCTGGGCAGACTCAATATGTGTACCAACCCTCGCCCGACTTCCGCCCCAGCTTGCCGGCTTTGACCTTCGCTTCCAGCTGTGGTGATGGGCGGTACCGCTCATCTCCGGTCGTCTTGTACATGTGCAGCCGCGCGTTGTAAGTGACGTCCAGGCCGCTGAAGTCGCCCAGGCGAAATGGACCCATCGGCCAGTTGAGACCCTTCTCGACCGCCGTGTCGATGTCTTCGAAGCTCGCGATCCCGGCGTCGAGCAGACGGTAGGCCTCCTGCGTCGCCGCGTGGAGGATGCGGTTGACGATGAACCCGTCGATCTCCTTGTTGACGAGCACCGCCGTCCGCCCCATCTCGCGGACCATCGCCATCGCGCGCTCGACAGTGTCGTCCGATGTCTGCGGGCCGCGCACCACCTCGACCAGGTCCATCACGAGCACCGGGAAGAAGAAGTGCACATTTACGCACCGCTCAGGCCGCGACGTCGCGCCGGCGATCTTGCTGATCCCCATCGTCGACGAGTTGCTGGCAAGCACGGTCTCAGGTGGGGCCAGCCGGTCGAGCTCCGCGAAGATCGAGCGCTTCAACTGCAGATCTTCGAAGACCGCTTCGATGACGAAATCGGCGCCGGCCAATGCTTCCGCAATGTCGGTGGTCGTATGCACGCGGGAGAGCGCCAGGTCAGCGTCGGCCCTTTCGAGCTTTCCCTTCTCGACGCGGCGCATCACATGTCCGCGATTTGACTCGACAGCCTTGGCGAGCTGCTCGGCGCTCTTGTCCTGAAGCCGCACGTCGACGCCGTGAAGCGCCGCCTGCTGGGCAATCTGGGCGCCCATGCTGCCCGCACCGACGACGGCGAGTCGTGTCATTGGACGGAGAAGATGCGCGTAACGCGATTCAGGGTCGCGATGTGCGTGAGCATCCCGTCGATCTTCAGCTTGCCGCTCAGGAGCTTGCCCGCGACTCCCCTCCCAACCTCGTCGTAGTAGACAGGCAATCCGAAAACGCCGATCTTCAGATTGGGGAGAGTCATCACGGTGTCCGTTTCCGCGCGGATCGTGATCGTCCGCCGGGGCTCGAGTCCGTTGTAGACAGTCAGCTTCCCGGAATCGAAAGCCAGGGTCACGCCCTCGGCGATGTCGGTAGCGAAGATGCCCACGCGCGCGACCAGCACATCGAAGTCCCTCTTCTTCTCTGGACGCGCAAGCACGTTGGCTTCGATCAGGCCGCCGAGCATCTCCGCGAAGGCGCTTGGCTCCTTGCTCCCGTAGTCGACCACACCAATCTCCTTGGCGGTCGCTTCTACTGCTCGTCCGGCCATTCAGTCGGAATCCGAGTCGTGCACTTGGTCAGCTCCTTGGAGGCCTGGGTATAGCGCACGATGGTGGGCAGATCGCCCTTCAGCTTGAGCTTGCCCTGGAGCATGCCCATGGTCGCGTCGAGCTCCATCTTGGAGACCTGCTTCCAGCGCGAGTACGGGGCTGTGATCACGAAGTCGCATTTTTGTGCGTCGGCCGCCGACCCGAGTTTGATGTCGCGCGCCTCGCCGTCGAAAAGGTCCATGACGAGACCGCGCGATTCGGGGAAATTCTTCTCCGGCTCGGCCTCGACGACCAGGCCCACGGTCCACTTCCACCCCTTGGCCGCCGTCTTGTACACGCTGGACTTGTTGACCTCGTCCTTGAACTGCTCCACCCACTCGTCGCTGTATGCCTTGATCGCCATGCGCTCCTCCTGGTTACTGACAGCAGAGGCCCGGCGACAAAGCTACACCACGCGGACGGAGTCGCCGACCGCCACGCGGCCCGGCCGGGTGACACGGCAGTAGATGCCCATGTTCGTTTCCCGAGTTTCGGTCAGGAGGCGCAGCAGCTCCGGCGTTGCGACCGTCGTGTCCGGGTCGCGCGTGATGACGACGCAGCGCTCGCACTGACTGACCACCTCGAGCTCCACATCACCCGCACGCAGGCGCCGCCCCACCCACGCGATCTCCTCCTCAGGTGCGAGGCCGTCGACGTACAGGTTGGCGCGGAACCGGCGGTGGTCGACGTGCATACCCGCCTGGACGCCGAAGGCGGCGACGGTGGCCAGGTTGATCACTAGCACCGGGGAGTCGTCAAAGTTGGCGCCGTCGATCTCGCGCAGCGTCAACGGGCGCGATGCCTCGGCGGCCAGATGAGAGACCATCCGGGCGTCCAGGTCGCGAACCTCGCCTCCCGATGCGACCACCTCGACCCGGCCGTTGGCGAGCCGCGCGCCGTAGGTCATCAGTCGCTCGTCCTGGCGGATCGTGAAGAACTTGCCCGCGCGGTTTGGCGAGCCATCGACAAGCGCCCAGCGCCGATCGCCCTCGAGGCCTGTCTCGGCCACCCCGCAGGAGTCCAGTCGCTCGCCGGCCATCGACTTCACCGGGTACCGCCAGACCTCGACCACAGATGCCATGCCAGAAAGGCTACGCACACCTACCATGGCGGCGTGGGAGGCAAGGTTCCGCCGTACTTCGAGCCTCTCTCGGCCAGGGACGCCTGGTTCCTTTACGCCGAGCGTCCGGAGACGCCTCTCGACCTGGGCACGGTCTACGTGTTCGAGGGCGAATCCCAGATGCCGGGCGGGCGCGGCGCGCTCGGAGTCGAGGAGACGGTGAAAGAGCGGATCCACCAGGTGCCGCGCTACCGGCAGCGGATCCGTCGCGTGCCGTGGAACCTCGCGCATCCCGTCTGGGTTGACGACCCCCACTTCGACCTCGGCGCGCACATCCGCCGCGAGGTTCTGCCGCCGCCGGGCGATGGAGCTTCACTTCGCCGCTTGGTGATGAGGATCCTGGCGCGACCGCTCGACATGCGCGGGCCGCTGTGGGAGATGACCGTCGTCACCGGCTTGCGCGGAGGTCGCGTTGTCCTGGTCAATCGCGCGCACCACGCGATGGTCGACGGCGTGTCCTCAGTTGACATCCTGAGCCTGCTGCTGGACCCAACGCCAGAGGGCTATACACCGGAGCCTCCCGCGAATGGCTGGCAGCCTCGCCCGGAGCCGTCGAACTGGCAGCTGATCAGGCCCATCCTGCTGGACCTCCATGCGTCACAACCAGCGGAACGGACGAAGTTGCCCGCGGTCTGGCAATCGTGGCGCTTGCCCTGGACGAACCTTTTGAAGCTGAGCGGCAAGATGGTCACGCCGCGAACCGACCTCTTCTTCAACCGCAAGATCGGCGCGCAGCGCACAGGTCGCGGGCTGAAGGTGCCACTTGCGGCATTCAAAGCGCTGAAGGAGCGTTACGGCTGCACCGTGAACGACGCGGTGCTCGCCGTCGTCTCCGAGGGCCTCTATCGGTGGTTCAAGGCCCGCGGTGAAACGATTCCCGCGACAGTCCGGGTTTTCTGCCCCGTGAGCGTGCGTAGTGACGATTCACGCGGCAGGATTGGAAATCAGCTGAGCGCGATGGTGCTGGAGCTGCCTACCGGCGACCTGACGATCGAAGAGCGGCTGCGCCGGATCAAGGTGACCACCGGTGACTTGAAACGCACGCGCCAGGCAGTCGCCGCCGACAAGCTGGCCGGGCTGGCGGACTGGGCCCCGGCGTCGCTGCTCGTCCTGGCCGGGCGTCTGATGTCGAATCCCCAGGCCGGCGCCAACATCAACGTGACCAACATTCCCGGACCGCAGTTCCCGCTCTACTCGGGCGGCGCACAGCTGCTCGAGGTGTGGCCCTTCGCGCCGCTGTATCCCTCGATGGGGCTTGGAGTCGCGATAGTCTCGTACAACGGCGACGCTTACTTCGGTCTGACCGCCGACCCGAGCATCGTCGCTGACGTCGAGGAATTCACCACCAGGCTGCGCGAGGCGGCCGCGGAATGCACCCAGCTCGCTGCTTCTGGTTAGCCGGGCGCGCGCAGGGCGCCCTTTAGTCAAGACTCTAGGGTGAACCGCATTGTGTTCTGGCCGATCGCGATCAAGTCGCCGTCGTTCAGCTGCTTTTCGATCACGGGCTCGCCATTGATCAGCGTGCCGTTGGTGCTGCCGAGGTCGCTCATCCAGAACGAGCCGTTCCGCGTCTCGATCCGGCCATGGTGACCGGAGGTCGCCGGGTCGCCGACCACCACGTCGTTGTCCGGCGCGCGCCCGACAGTCACCATCTGGCTGGGCAGGGCCACGATCCTTCCCGCGAACGGCCCTGACTCGAAGGTCAGCAGCGCGGAGTAGCCGCTGCCGGCTGCGATCTGCTCGAGCGGTACCGCCTGGAGCGACACCGTGCGAGTCGAATCGGATGTATCGGTGTGCTGCCACGCGGGGATGATCGACGTCGCCTCCTCGAAGGTTTCAGCCTGGGCCCGGCGCAACCCATTACCTGGTGTCGTGCTCCCCGGCCAACGGACCATGGTGGACATCACTGGGTTTGTCGTCGCGGGCTGAGGTTCGGCTTCGGGCGCCTGGGCAACCGGCTCCGGCTCCGCAGCCGCGACTACGGGCTCGGGCTCCGGGGCCGCAACCACCGGCTCAGGCTCGGGTTCCGGCTCTGCCTCGGCCTCCGCGACTATCGGCTCAGGCTCGGGCTCGGGTTCCGGCTCCGGCTCGGCCTCCTTAACCACGGGCTCGGGCTCAGCTTCCAGCTGTGGCTCGGTCTCCGCGACCACCGGCTCGGGCTCAGCTTCCAGCTGTGGCTCGGTCTCCGCAACCACCGGCTCGGGCTCCGGCTCTGGCTCGACCTCCGCAACCACCCGCTCCGGCTCGTACTCGGAGTCGGCCATCTGCGCCGTCTCCAGCCACGGCCGCGCCGGCTCAGGCTCGGGCTCCGCGCTCGCGACCACCGGCTCGACCTCGGGATGAGGCTCGTGGTCGGGCTCGGGTTCCGGCTCGTCGGCGGATTCCGCCGCCTGAGCCATCGCGTCGTCGAGTTGGTCCGGATCAAGCCCCGGGTCGTCGAACGGGTCGCGGCGTCGCCGGTGCGGCAGCGCAAGTTCGGCGGCCACCCGAATGTCTTCCTCCGCAACGGTATCGGCCCCACGCCACGCGGCATGCGCGACGGCGGTGCGTGCCACCACCAGATCGGCCCGCATCCCATCGACATCGAAGGCTGCACACAATGCCGCGATGCGCCGTAACTCGTTGTCCGGCAGGCAAACAGAGTCAGCCGCCGCGCGCGCCGCGGTGACGCGACGGGCCAGTTCGGCATCGTCAGCAACATATCGATCGGCGAACCCGACCGGATCGGCCTCGAACGCCATCCGCTGCCGGATGACGTCGACCCGAACGTCGACATCGCGTGAGGCGTGTACGTCCACAGTGAGCCCGAAGCGGTCGAGCAACTGCGGGCGCAGTTCGCCCTCTTCAGGATTCATCGTGCCGATCAGCACGAAGCGGGCCTCGTGACTGTGCGAGACGCCGTCGCGCTCGACGTGCACGCGGCCCATCGCGGCCGCGTCCAGGATCACATCGACCAGATGGTCGTGCAGCAGGTTGACCTCGTCGACATAGAGCACGCCACCGTGTGCGCGGGCCAGCAGGCCCGGCGAGAACGCGTGTTCGCCGTCGCGTAGCACCTTCTGCAGATCAAGCGACCCGACCACCCGGTCCTCTGTCGCGCCGATCGGCAGCTCGATCAGTTGACCGCCGACTCCGCCCGATGTCGCCGCCTCCGCGGCTCCGACCGCGGCCAACACGTGTGCCAGCCCCCGCACGGCGGTCGACTTCGCTGTGCCCTTTTCGCCGCGGATCAACACGCCGCCGATCTCGGACCGCACCGCGCACAACACAAGCGCCAGCCGCAGGCGGTCGTGGCCGACGATCGCGCTGAATGGGTAAATGGGGTTCACGACTGCCCGGTTTCGGCAGGCGAACCCGGCTTCACCATCGGCACATGCGGGATGCCGTCGTCGAGGAACTCCTCGCCGTCGCGGACGAATCCGTGATGGCCGTACATGTCCTGCAGGTAGGTCTGCGCGTTGATGTGGCACGGATAGTCGCCGACCTCGGCCAGCGCAGCCTGCAGCAGCCGGGTGGTGTGGCCGTGGCCGCGGGCGCTGCGTTTGGTGCAGACACGGCCGATTCGGAAGGCTTTCTCGCCGCCGGGGTGTTCTTCCATCAGTCGCAGCGTGCAAATCACTTCGCTGCCAGGCCCTTCGAGCCAGAAGTGGCGGGTTTCGGCGAGCAGGTCACGCCCGTCCAATTCGGGATAGGGGGTGGCCTGTTCGACGACGAACACCTCGACGCGCAGCTTCAGCAGCTCGTAGAGCGTCCTGGCGTCCAGGTCCTTGGCCCAGCTGCGGCGCAGTGCGACCGTCATTTG
>Ga0209011_1000122_pt1 | contig 41816 bp, 22 predicted proteins | sample BlaSpr_A8_OM1_M3_FD_187986 | JGI IMG/M metagenome (GOLD analysis project Ga0209011, IMG submission 187986) | Forest soil microbial communities from Thunder Bay, Ontario, Canada - Black Spruce, Ontario site 2_A8_OM1_M3 (SPAdes) (version 2) | ecosystem: Environmental > Terrestrial > Soil > Boreal... | reverse complement strand
TTGAAATCATCGTCCGATGGCCACTGGGAGCGGTGATGGTGGAGCAGCTAAGGGGGTACACCCCCGTGGCGACGGGAAGTATGCGGAACAAGCTGAGAGGAAATGGGTTGCAGCTCGCACGTGGAGCAGATGACGAGGTAATGGCAAGACTCTGGGCGGAGAAGGCCGGTTGGAGATAGAGGGTAGGCGGAAGAACGTGCCAAATCGGGACTGCCGCGGGCTGGAGGGCTGATTTCACGGCTTAGGGTAGCATGAAAATAGTAGCTTGTCAAGTATTTTACCATTTGGGCATCAGTTCGAACGGTCGCGGCTGGGTTAGTGCTTGAAGATGAGGGATTTAGCAGAACAGTTGCTCCAAAGCGATGTAACTGGGGTAGAACTGGAATGTCATGCAAACTAGTTCAATTGTTTGAAGTAGCCCTCACCGAGCCAATAGGCGGGCGGGCCGCCAGCATCCACCGCCATTCTTTGCTGACAATCCTTATATGGACAGCGGAAATTGCCAAGATTGGTGCAGGGATCGAATGACTCGAGGAACATCGAATACTTGTGGCGGTAACAGATGACCTGTGTTGCGCTGCGGTTTATTCGCAGGGCAGCGGAGCCCGTGGCGTCCCGGTGTGCAAGGTTTGGTTCGAGAGTAAAGTAACCGCAGCCCGGCGAATAGTGGTTCGGACATCCACTTATGGGGCACTCGCAATCATGACCATCCAAACTGTCCCATGTGTCCGGCAGAGTGACCTGGCCCAATACATTAGGACTGATGAGCATGACTCCGCGGTGTGTTGGGCACAACGGGCGGAAGTAGTCGGGCTGTGGAACAGTCATACAACTACGATTTTGCGCTGCCGAGTTGTCGAGTATATACCGCTGTGGAACACGGCCGTCCAGGTTTATTTCTTGCCACGAAGATGGAGGGAGGCACCGAGGGCGAGCCAGATGGCAAGGGCGAGCCATTCGGCTTGAGTGAAATGGCCGGGGAAGGCAGGGACAAGTTTCATGATCAAGAGGAGGGCGGCGACGAGGATGCCGAGCGTGGTGAGAGCGCGGGAGCGGAGGTTGCGCTCGACTAGGAAGAAGGAGACGCAGGTGGCTAGCCAACCGAAGGCGGAGGCCATGGAGCCGACTTCGGTGACAGGGACGAGGAGGGCGTCGCCCAGGAGCAGGCCGGCAATGGTGGCCGCGGCGATGCCCAGGATGGCGATCGAAGGGGTCTGAAATTTTTCGTGGATGCGGCCGAATGCGGCGGGAATGGTTTGGCGGCGGCCGTAGGCGAAAAGCAAGCGGCTGGAGGCCACGAAGTTGCCGTTGAAGCACTGAAAGAGGCCGAAGAAGGCCATGACCAGAATGAGGCGAACCGGCCAGCGCGCGCCGAGGGCTTGCTCGAAGGCGATGGCGGTGGCGAAGCGCTTGCCGAGGAGATTTTGCCACGGCGCGATGTAGCCAACCGCGATTATGGAGAGTGCGTAGAAACCAGCGCCGACCAAGAGGGCCAGCGCGATCGCGCGCATATAGCCAGTGCGCTTAAATTCGGGATTCGCTTCCTCCGCGCATTTGGGAGCGGACTCAAAGCCGGTGAGAAAGTATGGAACGATTTGCAGCGTGAGAATGATGGAGACGAACGGACTGGCGCGGAAGAGCGGCTGAAAATTGGCGGGAGAGCCGCGCCACGCGCTGATGGCGAGCAGCAGGAGAAAGAGAAGAATAACGGTGGATGCGGTCCAGTTCTGAAAAGTGGCGCTGAGCCGAATGCCGCGGTAATTCAGAATGGCGAGAAAGGCGGTCATGGCTACGCCGAGCAGAAGGCGCGGAAGAAACACTGGCTGGCCGGCGACGCTGTACAGCGCGAAGGAATTCAGCGACGGAAAAATATAGGCCGCAACTTTTCCGATCGCTACCGCTTCCCACGGGCAAACGATGAAGTATGCGAGCAGCATCACCCAGCCAGTGAAAAAACTGACGATGGGCGGAAAGACCTGCGCCGTGTAGGCGGCTTCGCTGGCCGCGTCTGGCAAACGCTGCACCCATTGGCCGTAGACATAGCCTACCGGGAGCAGAAGGAGTCCGCCCAGAGCGAAACCGAGTGCGGCGCCTAACGGGCCGCCGCGGCCGAGCCAGTCGTCCATGAGGACGAGCCAGCCGACGCCGACCATGGTGCCGAAGGCGAGGGTGAAGTAGTCCGTGACGCGGAGCTTGCGGGCTAGAGTGGGCATTTTTTGGCTGGCTTTTGTCTGTCGTGCTGACTTAGTGAAAGCGGCAGTGAGTCTGCCGCACTCCAAGGTGCGATTCGCGCACGATGGCGCACAGCCAGAAATGGCTGTGGTATTTGGTGCGGCGCGATTTTACACGGCTTGGACGTGAGTAGGACAGTTTTGACGGGGCGTTCATCTGGCGCTAACACGGGCGGCTTAAAACCTTAGGCCGCGGGCGGATTCCCACCACGCTCGCCGGATGTGTCCCGTCCGCGAAGTCCACTTCACCGGTGTGAAGATCGCAAGAATCTAAGGAGATAACTTTATGCATTATTGTCTTACCAAGGCATTGGCAACGGTGACCGCCGCGGCGATTACCTTGCTGCCAGCAGCTCCGGTGTTCGGCGGCGACAGAGATGACTTCAAGACCGCTACGCCTATCAAACATGTGGTCGTAATTTTCCAAGAGAACGTGTCGTTTGACCATTATTTTGGAACGTACCCGCACGCGTTCAACTTGACGGGCGAGACGCCGTTTCATGCCAAGGAAGATACGCCGGAAGGCAACACGCTGCTGTCTTCGGGACTGCTGACGAATAATCCGAACAAGAAGAATCCATTCCGCATCCCGCCGAGTGTCCCCGTGACTTGCGATGAAGATCACAATTACAACGACGAACAGGCGGCGGCTCATGGCGGGCTGATGGACTTGTTCGTGGAGAAGCTGAGCTGCAATGAGCCGAAGCTGGGCGAGAACGCTGCGGCGAGCGCGATGGGCTATTACGACGGGAATACGGTTACGGCGATGTGGAATTATGCGCAGTACTTTGCGATGAGCGACAACTCGTGGGGCACAACGTTTGGGCCGTCGACGCCGGGCGCGCTGAATTTGGTGGCCGGAAACACGTTTCCCGGAACTTTGGCGCCATTTCGCCCCAACGGGAAACCCGCTTCGGCGAACGGAAATATCGCTGGTGGCGCAACGACCGGCGCGGTGATCGGCGATCCGCGGCCGCTGCTGGATGATTGCGTGGCGTCGAATCCGAAGTTCGCTGGCGTGAACCAGATCACTGTGTCTGGGAAGAATGTTGGCGATTTGCTGAACGCCAAGGGCATCACCTGGGGCTGGTTCCAAGGCGGGTTTGCACCGACGGGCGTGGACGCGAAAGGGCGCGCAGTTTGCGGGCAGCACCACACTGGCCTTGCCGGCGATGACGCGGTGGTGAACGCCGGAGATTACATTCCGCACCACGAACCTTTCATGTATTACCCGCAAACCACGAATGTGCACCACTTGCGACCCAGCAGTGAGGCAAAGATCGGTCAGAGTGACCAGGCCAACCATCAGTACGACATCACCGACTTTTTCGCGGCATTGAAGGCTGGGAATCTGCCGGCGGTCAGCTACTTGAAGGCCGGCGCATACCAGGATGGGCATGCGGCGTACTCCGATCCCATCGATGAGCAACTCTTCGTGGTGGGCGTGATCAATGCGCTGATGCAAAGCCCGGAATGGAAGGAGACGGCGGTGATCATCGCTTGGGATGATTCCGACGGCTGGTATGACCACCAGATGGGCACGATTGTGATGCAATCGAACGTTTCCGACGACCAGTTGCTGGGCCCGGGGAATTGCGGTTCGCCAAAAGCAACTGACGTGGCCGGAGGAATGCAGAATGGGCGCTGCGGCTTCGGCCCGCGGCTGCCATTGCTAGTGCTTTCGCCATGGGCGAAGCGGAACTTCATCGACGATACGATCACCGACCAATCTTCGATTCTGCGGTTCATCGAAGACAACTGGAACCTCGGCAGAATCGGGGGCGGCTCTGTGGATGCGATCACGGGCACGCTCGACAACATGTTCGACTTCGACCGGGGCGAGCGGCAAAGCCGGCACGCACGAACGCTGATTCTCGATCCGCAGACCGGGACGGTCGTGGAGTCTGATTCGGAGTGAATCGCGCATAAGCAGCCGCAGGTGCTGAAGAGCCCGCCGCATGTTGCGGCGGGCTTTTTGTTTGCAGGGACAACCCGGCGGGAGGTGGCGCCATCCGTTCAGGCATCGGTCCTTGGTGCAGAGGAGCGATGCTAAGACGCTGGATTATTGCGGCTGCGGTCGTGGTGTCACTTGCCGGGGCGGCGGTCCTGCGCGCGCAGAACGAGCCCCTTCGACAAAATCTGCCGGAGGCTGGGGCGACGGTTGGAGGAACGGTCGGGGCAGGCGGCAGCGCGATCGTGGGCGAAATCACGTTTACGGGGCTTCGGCGGATTTCTCCGGAGACACTGAAGAGGCAAATGGTATCGCGCGCGGGAGAGTTGCTGGACGCGGCGAAAATTGAACATGATGTGCGGGTGTTGGCGCGAACGGGATGGTTCGAAACGGTGCGCGCGGAAGTCCAGACGGCAGCTCCTGCTGATAGTTCTGGAAATTCCACACAAGATTTGCAGCTCATGATTTATGTGCCGGAGCTGCCTTTTCTGACCAAAGTGGAATATCGCGGATCGCAGTTGCTTTCACGGGCGCAAATCGAAAAATTGCTGGCAGAGAAAAAACTGACTCCCAAATTGGGTGAGCCGGAAAATCTGGTGAAGCTCGATCAGGCGGGCAAAGTTATTGAATACGCTCTCTCGGATTTGGCCCATCCACGAGGGCGCGTGCAGATGATGCGAGAAGAATCGGCGCAAGCGACGGTGCAGGTGCGATTCGAAATCAGCGATGGACCGCACGTTCCGGTGGGGCGCGTAACTTTCGAAGGGAATCCGGCGGTCTCGGAGAAATTGTTGAAGGGGCAGATGCGGCGGGTGTCACCCGGCTCATTTTTTGCCGGCGTGCGCGGAAAGGACGCGTACAGTCCCGGCGCGTTCGAAGAAGACCGGGGGCGACTGCTGGCGTACTACCAAAATCACGGTTATCCGGAGGTGCGGATCGGCGTGGCGAAGATTCAGGAATACGAGCGTGTCCCGCGGCGCTGGCTTCCCTGGCCAAATAGGATCAAGGACATACGCTTGGCAGTGGCGATCCCAATAGAAGCAGGGGCGTTCTATCGAATCGCCTCGGTAACAACGAGTGCGGCTCTCGATCAAGCAGCCGGGATTGACCGAGCGGCGCAGGCTGCGCCCGTGAAGATTGCGGTGGAGCAGGCGTACACGGTGCAGAGTGTGGAGAATTTGCGGCGCGCCTGGGGAGCGCGCGTGCGAGCCCAGGTGAAACGGGAAAATGCGGTCGCGATTCGCGATGTGGAAGTGATTCGGACGATGGACACAGCGGCGCAGAAGGTTCGAATCAGGTTGGATCTAAGTGCGGAGGCGCCGTACACGGTTCGACGACTCGAGTTTCGCGGCATTCATCGTTTTCCGGATCGCTATTTCCGCAAGCGCATTGGCGTGAAGGAGGGAGCGCCTCTGGATGAACACGCGCTAGAAGCAGGATTGCATCGATTGACTCGCACAGGTTATTTCAAGCCGATCAAAAAGGAAGATGTTCAGATTTTGGCGGACGATGCGGCGCAAACGATAGACGTCAAGATACACGTAGAAGAGCTGGGTCAGCAGCGCTTTTCGATGGTCGGCGGGCGAGGCCAGTTCGGCAGCACTTTGGGCATTGCATATTCTTTGTTCAACATTTTGGATCGTGAGGAGCTGCTTACGTCAAAAATCGAGGGCGGGCCAGAAAGCATGGAGCTGGCGCTGGGTTTTGCCAAGGAAGGATTTCTGGGTTCGCGGGGAGCGCTGGCGCTCTCGGTGTTCAATACATTTCTGCGTCCGCGCTTAGCGGGGAGCGTGCAAGGCCCCTTCTTCAAGCAACACAATCAAGGCGTCAGCGCGGACTGGAGCTATTCGCTCTCCAACGTGGATACGTTGAGCGTGAATTATAGTTTGTCGCATTCGCTCACGACGTACTCACTGGCGCCGCCCACGGGACTGACGGCGAGCGACGTGCGCGCGGAATCTTCGAGCCATGCGGCGGGAGTGGGATGGACGCGCGATAGCGGGAATGAACGAATCGTTTTTGCCAATTCGGTTTCAGGAGGATGGCTGGGTGGAGGCGAAAATGTGGTGCGTTCGAAGGCGGAGTACGCGCGCATAGTTCGCGACCCGATACTGAATCGGCACAATGCGTGGGCATTTCGTACGGTGCTTATGGGAGCGGGCAGCTATTCCGGAGATATGCCGCTGGCTTCGCGGCTGTTTGCCGGAGATGGATTCGTGCGGGGGTTGCGTGATGGCGAGCTGGGTCCTGCGGCAATCGTTTCTTCGACATCATCGACGGGCATAACACAGTATTCCACATCTCCTGCAGGCGCAAATTTGATTGGTGCGATGAATGCGGAGTATCGCGTGCGGATTAGCAGCGGGGCTGAAGCCGCAGGCTTCTTCGACCTGGGCTCGGGATTGATGCTGCCGAACTGGCTGGGAACATCGCGGCCCTGGCTTATCGAGTCAACAAATGGGATTGTTCATGGGTCGACCGGACTCGAGCTGCGGTGGACGTTGCCAGGAATTGGAGTTCCGGTGCGCGCGTACTATGCACTGAATATTTTACGGCTGAATCGGCCGGTGCTGATGCCGGGCGGGGCGCTGTTTCGTGCGAGCAACCGATTTGCGGCGTTTGGCTGGGGGTTGGGTTCGCTGTTCTAAGGAGAAAGGTGGCCGGCGCGGGCGGGACGCTTATTTGACGGGGACACGCGCTGGCCGGGCTGAAGCCCGGCCTCTACAGTTCTACGCGGATGTTGCGGCCGGGCGGTGTGCGCTACACTGCGGGCACTATGAAACCTCGCAAATTTGTTAAGGAAGCGGAACGGATCGCCTCGCAGTATTGCATTACAGATGGGAAGAAATTCCGGCTGAAGGATTTTGATCCCAACGACACCGACGGAGTGAAATCGAAGAAGGTGGCGGAGAGCATGCTCGAGCAGAGCAGCTCGATGCTTGCCGAGATGCAGGAGATGCTGTATGCGCAGGATCTGTGGGCGCTGTTGCTGATTTTTCAGGGCATGGATGCGGCAGGCAAGGACGGCGCGATCAAGCATGTGATGTCCGGGGTGAACCCGCAGGGTTGCGACGTGCATGCGTTCAAGGCGCCGACGAGCGATGAATTGGACCATGATTTTCTGTGGCGCGAACACAAGGTGATGCCCAGCCGGGGGAAGATTGGCATTTTCAACCGGTCGTATTACGAAGAGGTCCTGGTGGTACGCGTGCATCCGCAACTTCTCAAGTCGGAGAAATTGCCGGACGAATTGGTGACCAAGCACATCTGGGAAGAGCGGTATGAGGACATCAACGCATTCGAGCGGTATCTGGCGCGGAACGGCGTGGTGATCAGGAAATTCTTTCTGCATATCTCGCAAGAGGAGCAGAAGAAGCGATTTTTGGAACGGCTGCAGGATTCGAAGAAGAATTGGAAGTTTTCGATGGACGATATTAAGGAGCGTAAATTCTGGGACGACTACCAGGAGGCGTACGAAGAGATGGTGCAGAACACGGCGACCAAACGGGCGCCGTGGCACGTGATTCCAGCGGACAACAAGTGGTACGCACGGCTGGTGATTGCTTCCGCGATTATCGAGGCCCTGGACGGTTTGGACTTGGCGTTTCCGGACGTGGACAAGGAGAAGAAGAAGGAGTTGGAGGAGATACGGGAGGCGCTGTTGAAGGGGAAAGATTGAGGCTTTCGTGTTACCGGCGTTGCAGAATGCGTTTCGAAACGGGAATTGGCTGAGGTCCTTCGGCACGGCTGAAATGCGCCGGGCCTCAGGATGACCGTTGTTTTTGCTGCTAGTGATTCGCGGAAATGGGAGGTGCGGGCTGCTGCGTAAAAGCGGCGGCAAGACCGCCGCACTCCAAGAGTGGCGCAGCATGCTGCGCCACTATAAGAGGACGCGCGTTGGTTAGTTTGTCGGCTTGTATTGATAGCGCAGCGTTGATGGCATGCGGTCGGAGCGCTGACGGGTGTTGTATTCGAGCTGATACCGCAGGTGCTCGGCGTCGTCTGGGTAGGCTTTGCCTTCCGGATACGGATAGGGGAGCAGCGTGTGACGCGGTAGCGGTTCGACTGTGAACGCATGGGCGGCGTAGAAATCGAGATCCTTCTCAAATCCATTGGCGTAGAAGAAATAGTCGCGGACCCAGCCTACGGGAAGGGCGTGCAATTTGCGCGGATCGAAATCGAGCTTCACGCCCTCGCCAGAACTGAAGACGACGAAGCGATCGTCGGGCTTTTGCAATAACTGACGGACATCGCCATAACGGGTGTAATTGCCGGCGGCGCGCGCGTAAGGGCCACTCATGCTGCGGTGCGCATAGGAATATGTCGTGTCGCTCGCGGGTGTGAGGCGAATTTCACGGGGGTAGCCGAGGAAATCGAGCGCGGCATCGGCTAGGGGGACTTCGGCGACGCGGACGTCAGGCTGGTCCGAAGTCTGGTCGATGCGAATCGCGTCCCAATAGATTTTCAGGTTGTTGACAATACGAATGCGGCGCGTGCCCTGCGACAGCTTGCCGGTAAGATCGGCGACCATGGTGCGCTCGAGGCCGGCGGGAAAGCCCATGTCGTCGACGACGCGCACCCACTTACCCTGCGCGTCGAGAGCTTCGACGTACGGCGCAATCACTTTGATGCCAGCCTGATCGGCGGCGTACATGGAGGTGGCGGTGAAATAGTCGGTGTAGCCATCGATGATCAGGCGCAGCGGCTTCGCTGCATCCCATGTCCCGAGATCGAGCTCGAGCCAGTGCAATTTTGCGAAACCGGCGAATGGAAGCTCTTGAAGGTTGGTGACGTATTTGCGGTCGGTCTTGGCGATCAGCGAAAGCACGTCATTGCCGTGATCGTCCCAAGCACCCAAAGGCGGATGCGCGTCGCGGCTGGCGATTACGCCAAATTCAGGGAATGGCGGGCCGCCGACGAATCGCTCGTTAGGATAGACGTCGTACGCGGCTGGATGATCGATGGCCAGCAGACGCACCTGATCGAGGTAAACGGTTTCTTCCATCGGCTCCATGAAGCGGAAGCTCAGCAAGCCGTTGCGCGGACGCACACTGCGTGCGTTGACCTTTAGATATTCGTCGGGATCGGGAACGTCGCGTTCACCGGGGGCAACCCAGTGGCCGACAACCCCGGGACCAATCATGTCGGCGATGAATTCGTACTCGCGGCCGTTCCAGGCAAACAAAACTGGGCAGGAACTGCCGCGGCGATCGAGTTCACCGATGGTGTGTTCTTTATTGGCGGCGAGATTGATTTCGTCTTGCGGCACGCCGGTGGGCCAGAGCAGACGCACGACTTCGACGTTGTGCACGGCGCCGAGACCGGCGAGGATGGTCGGAGCATTTTGCCCCAGATAGCCGGATGCGCCCTGCACTTCCCATTTTTGATACAGCGGGCCGGCGTAAAGCTCGACCTTGGTGCCGATGGCGCTCTTGTTGTCGTTCAGCGCTTTGAGGTCGATGCGTATCCAATTGTGCTGATTGCCGCCCTCGTTGCGGAGTAGAAGCGACGGGGCGCCCAGTTGCGTGACGACTAAATCGGGGACGCCATTGCCTGCGACGTCGGCTACGGCAATTGCGCGCGGCTGCGAAAGCTTGACGGCGTCGAGGTGAACCTGGCGGGTGACGTCCGCAAAGCCGGGCGCGCCGAGATTGCGGAGCAGGCGCAGCTCGCCGCCGGAGCCGGATTCGCCGACAGCAACAAGATCGAGCCAGCCGTCATTGTCGTAGTCGATGGCGGAAAGTCCCCAGCCGCGTTGCCAGCCGAAATCGGGCAACTTGACGCGTTCGAGACGCTTGCCTTCGATGTTACGCCACAGGCTGATGCCTGGTGCGCCGGCGTGGGTAAAGGCGAGGTCCATCCAGCCGTCTTTATCGAAATCGAATGCGATGACACCGACCGCGGGTGGAAGATTTTCTTTTGTGAAATCGATGCCGGGCAGCGGAGAAAACTTCCCTTCGCGCGGATTTAGGTAAATCGCCGCGCCTTGGCTGCCGCCGGCAAAAATGAAATCGATGGCGCGATCGTTGTTGAAATCGGAAGTGACGAGGCCGGCGCCGGTGGCATCGATGCCTAGTCCGGTTTCGGCGGAAATGTCAGTGAACGTACTGTTGCCGTTGTTGCGCCAGAGAATGTTGTGCGGCTTGGCGGAGGGCGGCGTGGCGCTAGGCGACATGGTGACGTAAAGATCCAGGTCGCCGTCGTGATCGTAATCGACAAAGGTGACGCCGACGCAGCCTGGCTCGCGGCGAATGCCCACGGTTTGTGTAACGTCTTCAAACTTTCCAGCGCCCTTGTTGCGCAGCAGGTGCACACCATCGGTTAGGCAAACGGCGAGGTCGGTGTGGCCGTCATTGTCGAAGTCACCCGCGGCGCAGCCAAAGCCGCTACCTTTTAGGGCGAGGCCGGCTTCATCGGTCGCGTCGACGAAACGGCCATCGCCAGCGTTGTGGAGCAAGCGGCTGGTGCCATCGTTTACTGCGCTAACCAAAAACAGATCTGGCTTGCCGTCTCCATCGTAATCGAGAAAACACGCGCCGGTGCTAGGCCCGGGGAGTTTGGGACGGCCGCCTGTGGGAGCGACAACAACAGGCTGCTCCTTATAGCTCACCGAGATCGCGGGCGGCGCCGTCACCACGCCGCTGCGCCCAAGTTCTGCAAGGGAGAAGCGGCCCTGATCGCCGTAACCTGCTCCGAACGGCGCTCCAAGATGCTCTGTTGTGATTTTCTGAAAGCGCGCGAGGTGCTGCCGCGCGGAATCAGAATCGCCTTTGCGCTGATACGCGCGCGCTATGCCAAACTCCGCAGAGGCATGATAGGGAAATGCGGCAAGAGCCTTCTGAAATTCGGCGATGGCTTCGTCGTAACGCTGGAGCTGCGTGTAAAGGTAGCCGAGAAAATAATGCGCGTCGGCTTCGGGCGAAAGCTGCGCGACGTGCTGAAATGCGTCGATGGCCTTTTCGGTTTCGCCGGTATCTTTGTAGACGAGGCCAAGGTTGTACCACGCGTAGGGGTCGTTCGGCAGGAGGCGCACAGCTTCCTCGAGAGCGGCGCGGGCGGCCTCGAGCTTTTGCTGGCTGAGCAGCGCGATGCCGAGGTTCAGGCGGGCAATGGCAGATTTCGGATCTGCGGCGAGGGCCTTCTCGAAATATTTTTGGGCTTCGGCGAATTTCTGCTGGTTCATGTAGGCGACGCCCAGCGTGTTGTAGCGGAAAGATTCGGCCTCATTGCCTTTTGTTTCGGCTTTCGGGGCGGCTTGCGGCTTTTGCTGAGCATTGCTGGCTCGCGAGCGCAGCGATGGAATGGCAATGGTAAAGAAAATGGCCGCGCAAACTATGAGCAGCATTCCGAGCCTGTGCACACGTAGCATTGAATTGTTCGTCCTGTACGAGTCGTCTGGGGCGCGGCACAGACCGCCACGCTGCGAAACCATATCGATTTTCACGGCTGGCAGAGGCAGCGTCAAGCCGCGTTTTCGCGGCTAGGTCGGCGCTGCATTGAATTCGCGACTGTGCGGAAACTTGACGGGTTCAAGAGAGCCACATACGCTCGCTGGTTCGCACATGAAGGCCCTACATTACGCAAGCATCGCAGAGATTAGCGAGAGCGTCCGGACGAAGAAACTTTCCTCAGTAGAAGTTGTCGAGGCGCACCTGGAACGTACCGAGGCAGTGCAGCCGAAGGTCAATGCGTTTGTGCATCTCGATGCAGAGGCAGCGCAGGCGCAAGCTCGCTGCGCAGACGACGCGGTACAACGAGGAGACGCGCTCGGGCCGCTGCTGGGCGTTCCCGTCACCTTGAAGAGCTGCATTGATGTGGCTGGGTGGCCCAGCCCGGCGGGGTCCTCGCTGCGCAAAGATTACGTTGCGGAGGCAGACGCCACGCTTGCCGCACGTCTGAGGGCGGCAGGCGCGATTCTTCTGGGCAACACGAACACGCCGGAATTTCTGATGGCGTACGAAACCGATAATTTGATCAGCGGAAAAACGAGCAACCCATGGGATTTGTCGCGCAGCGCGGGCGGCTCAAGCGGCGGCGAAGCGGCGGCCATTGCATCGGGATGCTCGGCAGGCGGCGTGGGTAGCGATGGCGGAGGCTCGATTCGCGTGCCGGCGCACTTCTGCGGCATATGCGGTTTGAAGCCGACGCCGGGAAGAATTCCGGCGACCGGGCACTTTCCCCCAGGCATCGGCGCGTTTTCTTGGATTGGCGTGGTCGGGCCGATGGCGCGGACGATTGCCGATGTGCGCGCCTTGTTTGAAGTGTTGGCGGGACCGGACCCCGGGGACGCTTTGTCGGCGCCAGTGCCGCTTCGCACGGTGAATGATGCGCAATTAAAAGGTTTGCGTGTTGGCATTCTGGAATGCGATGCACTGGGCAAAGTGGATGCGGAAACCCATGCGGCTTTGCAGAAGGCGGGGAACGATTTGGCAGCGCAGGAATTTGTAGTCGAGCCGATGCAACTGCAAGGTTTCGAGCGCGCCATCGAGCTTTGGTGGTTCTTCTTCGGGCCTGCAATCGCACATCTGTTTCAGCCGAGCGTCGCGGGTCAGGAAGATAAACTGAGCCGCATTTTTCGCGAGTATCTGCAGTTTGCGGCGGCGACGGTAACACTCGACGCATTGCTGAGCGCGTGCGCAGAACGCGATCTGCTGCGCGCAAAGATTTTGCAGCAGATGCGCGATGTGCCCATTTTATTGTCGCCAGTGGCCACCACCACGGCCTTTCGGCACGGCGAAGGCACGTGGCGGCCGGGCGCGAAGCAGTGCTATCGCGACACGATGCGTTTTTCGCAGTGGCTTAACTTGACTGGGTTTCCGGGGGCGTCCGTGCCTGTGAGCGTTTCATCGGAGGGACTGCCGATCGGCGTGCAAGTGATCGGGCGGCCGCATGAGGAGGAGTTGGTGCTCTCGGTTGCCGAGCGGATCGAGAACGGGCGTGGACCGTGGCAGGCGCCCGATGTACAAGCGCGACGCACAGATGCTTGATCGCTGGACCTATTGTGGCGGCTGCGCGAGTTCCGGGTTTGGTATGCGCTCGTCGCTGAGTGCCTCGCGGCGCTTGCTGAGGTCGGCGTTGACGATTTTTCTCGCGGCGGCAAATTCCGCTTGCGCTTCCTGTGGGCGTCCGAGACGCGCGAGCACCTGGCCGCGCACGAAGTGCACACTCTGATTGTCGGGCGCGAGGCGGACCGCAGAATCGATCGCCAGTAGCGCTTCCCGGTATTTTTCCTGCCGCATATGAATTTTGGCGAGACCGAAGAGTGACCCCGGCATTTTCGGGCTGCGCTTCAGAGCTTCGCGAAAGAAATTCGCGGCTTCATCATTGTTCCCGGCGCGTTGATAAAGCTGTCCGAGCTGCTCGTAGGTATCGGGCAGGTCCGGCTCGACAGCCAGATCGCTGCGAAATTCGGCCTCAGCTTCTTCCTTGTGGTCGAGGCGCAGATGCGCAACTCCCAGGCTGAAATGCACGTAAGGCAAATTCGGATTCGCAGCGGCCGCGCGTTCCAGCTCGACGACAGCTTTTTCCGGCTCTTCGCGGTTGAGATATGCCTTGCCAAGAATCAAATGGAACTCGGGGGTGTCGCGGGCAATTTCCACCAATCGGCCTAGAGCTCTTTCGTCAAGTTCTTTCTGGCCGGCGTTGTGAGCTGCGATCCCCAAAACATAGAGGTACATGAAGTCATTAGATTGCTTGGTCCAAAGAGGCTCCAGCGCGCCAATCGCATCGGCATAATGCTCCGTGAATACGTTGCACAGCCCCAGAAGATAGCGGGCTTGCTGTGAATCAGGCTGATCGCGGACTACAGATGACAGTGGGACAATCGCCCCGACGTAATCGCCACGCCGATATTTGACTAAGCCGATGTTGAGACGGACGCCAGCCATTTTTGGCTCGAGCCTCTGCGCTCTTTGCAACAGCGACAGCGCGTGGTCCCAATCCTTGCGGCGCATAGCGATGACGCCGAGATTGGCGTAAGCGGCTCCCGCGCGGGGATCGGCGGCGAGCACTTTGCGAAATGCCGCTTCGGCAGCGTCCAGTTCGCCGCGTTGCAGTGCGGCCTCTCCTTCGGCGAAAGTCTCTTGGAGATTGGCCGCGGTGGCGTTGCTCGCTGCCAGGGTACCGGCTTGGGAGGCGCCGGACGAGCGCAGTGTAATTCCGGCCAAACCAAATGCAGGTAAACCCGCAACGAGCAGCGAAGCGCAGAAATTGGCCGCCACGATGAGTACCAGAACCCTTCGATTCATGACGCCTGTAGTCTCCGGCAGCCCTGGACGGAATTCAAGCGGCGGCTGCGCAATATCGGTATTTCAGCGGTATTCGGCTTAGAGTGAGTGCGAGGACGGGCGTAATGCGTGACGGCCGGTAAAGAAGTCGCGGCAGGTAGGGCAAAATGAAGCAAAAATCCCGCTTGACACCGGCGCGATTATGCCTTATTAACTCGATTTAATAAGTCCCGGTGCAATCTTACGCTGGTCGAGTGGTGGGGGCTGTGGCCGAATGAGTTGTCTCCGGCGAATCACGGACCTGTCGTGCCCGTCTTGTCGGGCGCATTGCCCCTCACAATCCTGCAATTCAAGTCTGAAAATCTCGGAGGTACTACTGTGAAGGGACATTCACGTTGTTTTCGCGCTCGTAAGTCCGCGAGCATTCTCGCCAATGCCGCGACTGCCCTCGGCCCATTGTGCGCGCTGGCCATGACACTCCTCCTGCCATGCGCTTCGTATTCGCAGGACACCGGCTACATCAGCGGCACGGTGATGGACAAATCAGGTGCGGCGGTTGTAGGCGCGGAGATGACTCTGACCAACACTGCCGGCAGCCTGACGCGCACAACGACCAGCAACGGCGACGGCGCCTATACCATCGCGGGCTTGCCAGGCGATACCTACAACCTCAGCGTGACTGCCAAAGGGTTTCAAAAGTACACCGCGCAGAATGTGAAACTGAACGTGGCAGAGAAGGCGCGCATTGACGTGACCCTTACGGTCGGCGCGATGAGCGAAGAGATTACCGTAACGGGCGAGAGTGTCGCGCAGGTCGAGACGCAATCCTCCGCCCTCACCTCGACCATAACCGGCAGGCAGGTCGAACAGCTCGAGCTCAACGGCCGCCAATTCACCCAGCTCGCCGCCCTCAGCCCGGGCGTCGCCAACCAGACGTTCGGGGCAACAGGCACGGATGATGGTGTGGTTGGCGTCACCAACATCCAGTTCAGCATTAACGGCGGCCGTTACGAGTACAACAACTGGGAGCTCGACGGCGGCGACAACATGGATAACGGCAGCAATGCTACCCTGAACGTATATCCGAATATCGAAGCCATCGCCGAATTTAAAGTGCTGACTTCAAACTACGGTGCGCAGTATGGCCGCAATGGCTCTGGCACAGTCGAAGTCGAGACCAAGTCGGGTGGCGCTTCCTTCCACGGTAGCGCGTTTTACTACAACCGTAATGAATTCTTCAAGGCGAGATCATGGGCGGAAGGCGCGGACCCGACCGCGAAGAAGGCGCCCTATAAGAAACACGATTACGGGTACACCATCGGCGGCCCTGTCTACATCCCGCATCATTACAATTCAGATAAGAAAAAGACCTTTTTCTTCTGGTCTCAAGAATGGCGTCGCGAAAATGTCTCGACCACCATTCTTCACAACGTTCCTTCCGATGCGGAGCGCGGCGGAGACTTCAGCGACCTCTGCCCGGGCGCCGACTGCCCGACAGGTCCGCAAGTCGTTGCCAATAAAGTGGTGCCGAGTACGGTTGGCACCGCTCTTCTGGCCATCATCCCCTCGGCCAATACGACCAATGGCGGCTTCCCAGCCGTCACGCAGACGATTGCAAGTCCGACTACCTGGCGCGAACAGCTGATTCGCATCGATCACAACCTCACCGACAACTACCGCCTGACGTTCCGTTACATACATGATTCCTGGCAAACCGTAGTGCCGACTCCGCTCTGGGGCAACGGAACCAGTTTCCAGAACGTCACCACGAACTTCCTGGGACCAGGGACGAGTTTTGTGGCCCGCCTAAATGCCAACCTTTCGCCAACTTTGCTGAATGAGTTCGTCGCCAGCTACACCGGTGACCACATCTTTCTCACGACCGGCGGGCCCGTGGGGCTACCCTCAGGCTTTGCAATGGGTTCCATATTCAACAATGGTTTTGGCGGAAAGCTGCCTTCCATTTCGGTAGGCAGCAACAATGCGTACGGCGGGACATTTACGTCAGATACTGGGTATTTCCCATGGCACAACGCCAATCCCACGTACACCTATCGTGACAATATGACCAAGGTTCTTGGCACGCATACACTCCAGTTCGGTGCTTACTTGGTGTTCGCGCAAAAGAATGAAGCAAATTCGCCCTACGTCCAAGGCATTCTCAACTTTGACTCCGGTGACGCGGCCGTCTCGACGGGCAACGCCTTCGCCGATCTGCTCCTGGGAAATGTAGCTTCTTACCAGCAGACAACTAGAGAGACGCAATATTACAACCGCTACAGGATTCTCGAGCCGTACTTCCAGGACGACTGGCGCGTCAGCAAACGCCTCACCCTGAATCTTGGCTTGCGCGTGAGCTTGTTTGGGACTTATCGCGAACGCTACAGGCAGGCTTTCAACTTTGATCCCAGCAGCTTCAATCCGGCCAATGAGCCCACGTTCAACTCTGATGGCTCTCTGGCGCAGAACGCCGCGAACACCGCCAATCCACTGAACGGCTTCGTGCAGTGTGGAGGACCGGGAGGCAGTTTTTCTGTCGTCCCAGGATCCGCATTCCCGACGGCTACCGTCGGCTCTTCCTCAAATGCTGGCTGCCTGAAGGGACATCTCTTTAATCCCGCTCCGCGTATCGGTTTTGCGTTTGACCCCAAGGGCGATGGCAAGATGGCCATCCGCGGCGGTTATGGCGTCTTCTTCGAGCACACGAACGGAAATGAAGGCAACACCGAATCGCTCGAAGGTTCTGCGCCACTCGTGCTAACTGCGACACAGTCCAACATTATCGGTTACCAAAATATAGGTGCAGCGGGAGGCGGAACAATTCCGTTGTTCCCCATTTCGACCGGTGCAAACGGAGCTGATTCTATACCGAACAAGGCTGTATGGCCTTATATCCAGCAGTGGAACCTAAGCGTACAGAGAGAAATGCCCTCGCACATCGTGTTTTCCTTGGCGTATGTTGGGAGCAAAGGTACGCATTTGACGTTGCTCAGCAACGCCAATCAGCTTTTCCCGGTCTCTACGAATCCCTACACCGCAGGGGAGCCAATCGTTACGGCGGGAGACCCCAACAATACAGGTCGACCGGTTAACACCGTCTGTCCCGCGGCTGATCTTACGGGCGGCTCGGTAAATGGCAATGCGGTTTCCGGCCAAGTGGCCCTGAATCTCGCTGTTGCTTGCGGAACGGTCTCCAGTGTGAATGCGGTACGCACCGCATTCCCAGGCTACGGCAATATCGGCACACTTAGGGACGTCGCGAATTCGATCTATCACTCCCTCCAGGCCTCCGCTATCCGCACCGTCGGCGATCTGACGCTGAGCCTCGCCTACACCTATAGTCACTCCATTGACGATTCTTCATCCCGTGGAGATAACAACTTCGTTAATGCCTACGACTTTGCCGCCAATCGAGCCAGCTCCAATTTCGACATGCGCCACAACGTCTCGATCAGCTACGTCTACAGCTTGCCTTTTTTTCGCGGTAGTGGGTTCGCCCATTCCGTGCTCGGCGGCTGGCACGTTTCCGGCATCACCGTTGCCCAGAGCGGCACACCATTCAACGTGACCAACGGTTTGTCGAACTTCGGCGACAATGCCGGCGTTGCGAATGGCACCGCGTCCGCCGGTTCCCGTCCCGATCTGGTCGGTAATCCCGGTTCAGGTTTCTCCGCTAACCAGGACCCTGCCAATCGAGGGCCGCTTGCTTACAATCCGGCAGCTTACGCTGCTCCCACGGGACTCACGTTCGGCAACGTCGGCCGCAACGCTCTAACCCTGCCCAGACGCATCAACTTCGACTTCGGCCTCTTTAAACGTTTTGCCATCACCGAGGGGGCGGGGTTCGAGTTCCGCTGGGAGACTTTTAATCTCTTTAACCACACGCAGTACAGTGGCATTGACTCAGCCTTTGGGCCGAGCACCTTCCTACACTTGAACGCTACGCATGATCCGCGGCGCATGCAGTTCGGCTTGCGGTTTTACTTCTGACCCTCACCACCCTGGAAAGGCGGCGTTCTTCGGAACGCCGCCTTTTTTTTGCGGTCGCCGTTCCTGGGCCGCGATTGAAGTGTGTTTCCTCGTTTCGTTGCTTCTCGCTTTGCGGTTTGAACTTTTGACTGCCAACTTTCCCGGAAAGGAGTACACTACGCGCCATGAATCGACGAACTTTTATCGGAACGTCCATCGCTGCTGCCGTAGCCGCCTCACGCCCTGCGTGGACGGCTGAAACTCATCACATCGACCGCGTCGGCCTTCAGCTTTATACCGTGCGCGATCTCATGAAGCAGGATTTCGAGGGCACGATCGCGAAAGTTGCGCAGGTTGGTTACAAAGAGGTCGAGTTCGCGGGGTACTTCGGTAAGACGCCGCAGGAAGTCCGCAAAATTCTCGACAGCAACAAGCTCACGTCACCATCGGAACACGTTCCTTACGACACGGTCGAAAAGAAATGGCCGGAGACGCTCGAAGCGGCGCACACCGTTGGGCAAAAGTTTATCGTGTGTCCGTGGGTTGATGTTTCGCAGCGCAAAGAGGGCGACGGATGGAAACACGCCGCCGAAACGTTCAATCGTGCCGGCGAAGCGGCGCAAAAGGCCGGCATCCAGTTCGCGTACCACAATCACGCGTTCGAGTTCGAGCCATCGGAAGCGCTGGGCGGGAAGCTGCCCTACGATTTTTTGCTGGCGGAAACCGATCCCAAGCTGGTCAAGATGGAAATGGACCTCTGCTGGACTACCGTGGGCGGGCAAGATCCCGTGAAGTATTTTGACCGCTACCCCGGTCGCTTCCCGCTCGTACATGTGAAGGACTGGACCACGAAGGGACCAGGCGGCAACGACTATGGCGGCGCGACGGGCGCGTCCAAGAAGCCCGGCCACATGACCGACGTCGGCGAAGGCGAAATCGACTTCAAGCGCATCTTCGCGCAGTCCGGCAAGGCCGGAATCCAGCATTATTTTGTTGAAAACGACGAGCCAAAGTCGCCGCTGGAAGACCTGAAGATCAGCTACGACTATCTGGCGAAGCTGAAGTTCTAATTCTCCTGGAACGTAGTTGAAGCTGACGCTGAGATTCTTCGGACATCCTCATCGGATGCTCTCAGAATGACAAAATGAGGGCGTTTTACGCTTTAAGGTCAGGCACCGGTGGGCAACCGGAAAATTCGCGCAGCGAAGTGTTGCCCATGTACTGCAAGTCGGCGATGCCGATTTTGCTGGTGTAGAAGCCGTCGCAGGTCATCTTGCGGAGAAACGCAAAGAAGGCGACGCCCTGGCTGAGGGACGCGTCTTTTTTTGCGTTCTTGCGATAAGCAATCAGGTCCAGCACCTCGTTGCGCTGCTCCGGAGCGCATTCCATAAAAGACTTCGCGTAACGGTCCGCGCAGAAGCTATCGAGCCATGCCAATCCGCCGCCCAGCCGCAACTGGTACGATTCGTTCTCGCTGGTGAGCAGGTCGATAAATTCCGGCGCGCCGGCCTCCACTGCTCCGCCGGAGTGATCGTCCTTGGGAATGATGGCGTCGCACAGCGAGTTCAGCATCTCGTATTGGTGCGCGGAAAAATATTTTGGAGTGTACTTCCCCGCCGGCGAAGCGGCCTTTTCTTTCCGCACCGCCTGGTGCACGAATTCCGCGGCTTTGGCGGGAATCACTTGCAGCACTGAGCCGCCGACGGCGCCCATCGCAAGGGTCTTTAAAATGTCGCGTCGCGTCACACCTTGCGCACTCATAGCTCCTCACAATTTCTGACGTTGAGTCCCTTCGCCGCGTCGTTTGGTTGTTCGCTAGGCATTAGAGGTTTCCTTTTTGCGCTTCAGTCAATAGGTACTCCGAAGCGCGCCAAGACAGCGCCATGATCGTCAGCGTCGGATTTTTATCCGGGTTGGTCACCAGCGGCGCACCGTCGGTAACAAAAAGATTCTTCACGTCGTGCGCCTGGCAGTAACCGTTCAACACGGAGGTCTTCGGGTCCGCGCCCATTCGCGCCGTCCCCACTTCGTGAATGATTTTTCCGCCCGCTTCAATGCCAAACGGATATTTCCCGTCAATCGCTGTCTTCGTGCGGTATTCCCCGCCCGCCGCCTCGACAATCGCGCGGAAGGTTTGCTGCATGTCCTGCGCCTGCCGCAACTCGTAATCCGTCCACTTGAAATGGAAGCGCAGCACCGGAATGCCCCATTGGTCGACGACGTCGGGGTCGATTTCGCAATACGTGTCCGGATTCGGAATCATTTCGCCGCGACCGGAAAATCCAATGGTCGTGCCGTAGACCTTCCGTGCCCTCTGTTTTAGCCCTGCGCCGTAACCTTCTTCGCGTTGGCACAACCCGTCGAACATTCCAACTCCGGGCATGTTGCGCCCGCCCCAAATCTCGATGTGATAACCGCGCGGGAAATCGTTCTTGCGGTCGAATTTCCACCACGGAATGTACATGTGCATTCCGCCGACGCCATCGTGATTGTGCGGAGGCATCTTGTCGAGGTAGGGAAATTCGCCCCAGCCGTCGCTGCCTGTCGAATCCGTCAGATACTTGCCGACCGTTCCCGAAGAATTGGCCAGACCGTCTGGGAACAGGGAAGACTTCGAATTGAGCAGCAGCCGCGCCGACTCGCACGCGCTCGCTGCGAGGACCACAGCGCGCGCGCTAATGCGCTTCTCCGTGCGCGTGGCTTTGTCGATGTAAGATACGCCCTCAGCTTTTCCGTCCTTACCTACGAGAACCTCACGCGCCATCGCCCCCGTGATCAGTGTCAGCTTGCCCGTAGCCATCGCGGGAGGAAGCAGAACCTGGCTCGAGCTGAAATTGGAAGCTGTCACGCACCCGCGCCCGCACTGCCCGCAGTAGTGGCATGGCAAGCGCCCATTGACTGACCGCGTGAGAATCGCAAGACGCGACGGGATGCAAATGATACCCAGCCGGTCGCACGCCTTCTTGACGATCAGTTCGTGACAGCGCGGCTTGGGCGGTGGCAGGAAAACGCCATCCGGCGCGCTGGAAACATTCTCTTTCGTGCCGAACACGCCGATATACGACTCCACCTTGTCGTAATACGGCGCAAGGTCTTCGTAGCTGATGGGCCAGTCGGCTCCGAGCGAGTCTCGCGTGTAGGAACGAAAATCCACTGGAGCAAACCGCAGCGCAATGCGCCCCCAATGATTGGTGCGCCCGCCCACGATGCGCGAGCGAAACCACTGAAAATCCGCTCCGGGCGCCGAAGTGTACGGCTCACCGGCGATATCCCACGATCCATTGGGCGCCAGAAATTCGCTAAAGTTTTTTAGCGCAGCTCCGCCCACTCCCGCGCCGCGATGCGGCAGTTCGTACGGCCACATCAGCATCTTGAAATCTTTTTCGGGATAAACCTGCGGACCGGCCTCCAGCAACGCAACGCCCAGGCCGCCCTCGGTTAGAATCTTCGCCGCCATGCCGCCGCCCGCGCCGGAGCCAATTACACACACATCATAAGTTTTCGGCGATCGCGTCACTTGAGCCATTCTGTTTCTCTCCGTGATCTCTTTGCTCTATGAGCCGGGCAGTTCGTTGCGCACATTCTTCAAACCCCAAGCAGCGCGCTCGACGCTCACTGGTCCCAACAAAGGCGGATTTTCATTCTCAATGCTCAAATTTTTCGTGGCCGATGTCCATGATGCCGTTGCTTCGTCCGCCGCGCGGCATTATACGACGCTTTTTGCAGCGGGAACTATGTCATTCGCAGAGGCTTGAGGGCAGTAAGAGCAGGAATCGAGGTAGGCACGGTCAACACGCGCTCCGGAGGCGGCTTTCTCTGCTGAATTGCTTGCACGAACATCTCGATGGCTTGACCGGTGTTGGGAGGAACAAAAACGGTCGCAGCCAGCAACCCGCTGCGCACCCATGCCTGGCCTGTCTTCGGCAGGCCGTCGCAACCAGTGAACGGCAGCTTCAGCCAGCGCTCCCGATCGCCGTCGTTGGGCAATTCCTCGAAGGCCTTGCGCGCGCCTATGGCCATCGAATCATCTTGCGCCGCGATCAGGTCCACCGTAGCCTTTTGTGTAGTGGTCAGCTTCAGCCACGAACGAACCGCTCGCTGCGAACTTTCTTCCGTCCACTGGCCTCGCAGCGCAATGATTTGGATGTTCGCCGGCTTGGTCTCTTGCATCCCCAGGGTGCGTTCCTTCGCCGCGGAGTTTTCCGATGGACCCTGGATGTACAGAACAGTGCCGCCGCGTGACAGCATCGCAGCAAATTGACGTCCCTGAATGCGCCCAATCTCCACATGATCGGAGCTGATGGCGAAAATTGCCGCAGTCGAAGTCTTGCGCAGATCCTCTATGTAATTCGCATCGCGATTGAGCACGGCCCATCCAATGTCCGCAGCGGCCGCGGCGCGCGCCACCTGCGGCAATGCTGTCCCGCCGACGGGCTCGAACACGATCGCGCTCGGCCGGTCTTCCGGCGATGCCTGGATTGCGCGCAAGATTTGTGTGCTCTGATTGATGGCGTCGTTGTTCGCGTAAATAATTTCCGCGCTCACGCCCAACTTGCTCGCGGCCTGCTCAGCAGACTGTGCCTGCTCGATTTGGTAATCGTTGTCTTTGGTGGTCAGCGAAACGAGAATTCGTATCTTCGCCATCGTTCCGGCTCGCGCTCCTTGAGCCCTACCATACACCGGCTCGTTTCGTGACGGAGCGAAATCATCTTTTCCGCTGTCATCGTGACATTACCCAGGAACGTAATATCCAAAGCTAGGCGGCAATTCCGCACACCTCATCTGATTGCCGAAACATCTGCTTCACGATGAGATAGGAACACTCCGGCGCTATCGTCTGGAGGTCTAGGACGCTGCCCTCTCAAGGCGTCTCCGCCGACCTACACTGAAAGCTCAGGACTTAATCTGGGATGGAGTAGGCTGGAATGGGATGGATTCGGACCCGTCAATGCAATTCTCAATGCAATTTGCATAATTTTTGTGCAGTAGTCCTTGCCGAGTTAAAATCAGAAATCAGCGGGTGTGAACGGCCCCATCGCGGACACCGGAGACTAGTGAATCTTTAACATCACCGTGACCTTCTATTCCGATCTGAGGCCGCCAAATCCAAGAGTAGTCTTCGCCTTTGGGGACTCCTGGCCAATCTTGTTAGCGGTCCTGATCCAACTGCCTCCAGGGTACAAAAGTATGCAGAAAAAGGTTTGCCGGGAAGTATCTCTTTGAATGCTCCTCGTGGAATCGCTCTCGATGCTGTAATCGACTATCGAGAGCCAAGACACAAGCCACCCGCACCTCCAAAAATCATCCTTACAACTTATGTGCGGCTCTCTAGAAGGAGATCTTCACGGCACCCTGCAGCAAGCGCGGGGGCGCTGCGCTCACGATTTGTCCGAAGGTTGAGCTCTGCAGGTTTCCGTCTACAGCGTTCGGGCCAAAGTAATTCGCGTGATTGAATACGTTGAAAGCTTCGACGCGAAACTGCATCGTCACTGATTCTTTTATCGGAATGTTCTTGAGGACCGCCATATCAAAATTGATTTGCCCCGGCCCGCTGAAGAAACGCCGGGGAACATTTCCAGGCGTGCCGAGTGGCTGGACGCTGAACAGCGAAGCATCGAAGTAGGGCCGACCGTTGAACGGATTGCCATTAAGATTCAATGGCCCTGGCGCCTTCTGCGCAAGATCCGCGCCGTATCCGTTGACGCCATTTTGCTGCGTGCCGAGCAGCGAATTGTCACTCTTGTTCTGAAACGTGATGGGGAATCCCGAGTTGACCCGCGTAATTCCGGAAACCACCCAGCCGCCGGTCAGGCGGTTCCGCACATGGAACGCCCGATCGAAGGGCAACTCGTAGCGGTAGCTGATCACAAAGTTTTGCCGGATGTCGAACGCGGACAGGCCGTAAGTAAGCCGCTCGTTACCAGGAATCAGTTGGTCAGAAATGCTGGAAGCGTTGTCGAGCGACTTTCCATAAGTGTAGCCCGCGAGGAATTCCGCGCGGCGGCCCACGAGGCGGTACGTCAATTCCATTGCGTTGTAATTCGAATGTCCGTTGGTGATCAGCCAGGTTACGCCGCCAAAATTCGACCCGAACGGACCACGAGTCCCGTTGATGGTCTGGCCGGAAGCCGTCACGTAAGTATCGCCCTCGCCGTACTGCTGGCAAGTGGGCGAGCCTGGGGCCACAGCGCTCGTATCGTGGAGACTCAGGCACAGAGCAGGATTGCCTGGATTCGCTTGAAGCAGCGTCAAAAGATGATGCGACTGGCTGCCCACGTAGGCGATCGTGAAGAGCGAACGGGTGCCCAGTTGCCGCTGGAACGAAAGCGTGTACTGCTCCGTGTAGGGGCTGACGTTCCCGGAATAGTAGCCCGGAAGCCCCGAGATCGGCAGGAAGTTCGCCCAGTCAACGTTCGGATTCGGGTTGCTGGCGGTAGCGTTGAGCGGCGGATACTGCAGCGGGAAGCGCTGTCCGTTGTCGTGTCCATTGGACGCGTTGACGAATGGATTCGTGAAAAGCGGAGGCGCAGGGCTCACGTACGTCTGCCCGTAAGGCGCGTCTCCAGCCATGACGCCGGCGGAAACGCCTTCCACCGCGGAGAAGAAACGCCCTGCTCCGGCGCGAATGCTGCTCTTGCCGGAATCGCCGAACAACCAATGCAGGAGGCCGCCGCTCGGAGCGGGCATGTAGGCAATGCCGAGGCGTGGGGAGACGTTGTTCCAGCGCGTTGGTGCAAGCGAGCGCGAAATTCCCGGATCCGTCGGAAACACCAACCCCGTTGGTGCGCCAGGAAAAACAACCGAGTGCTGGCCGGGAACCAGCGTCTGAATCTGGTTGTATTTTTCATACCACGGCATGATGACGTCCCAGCGCAGGCCGTAGTTCAGCGTCAGGTGCGGCTTTACGCGCCAGCTGTCCTGTGCGAAGAGGGCGCCATATTTGTTGCGCATGTAGAAGGCTTGTGCATCGCCTTGTACGTAGCGGCTCGGAATTCCCAAGAGGAAGTCGGCAAAATCGATTCCCGTCTCCGTGCCAACAAAGCTGAATGTGCCGTTCGACTGCACGTCCGCGAGCGCATTCACCTGGCTGTAGAGAAACTCGCCGCCTGCCTTGAAGGTGTGCGTCCCAATCACGCGCGAAAGATTGTCGCGAAACTCAAACGTATTGTCGTATTGATTGAGGCCGGTGATGTCGACGCCGATGGTATAGCTGTTGAAATTCACGTTGACGACGCCTTCGATGTTCGGCCGGTTGGGGATGATGCTAGGCCCACCCTGTGAGGTCACGAATCCCTGCCCCGTGAGCTTCGGCCCGACTCCGCTCGAGGGATTGCCCAGAATGTTAACGTCACGAACGAAAGAAAAGTGGAATTCGTTGACAGTGCGCGACCCGAAAGGCTTCACGTCTCCGAGGGTGAGCAACTGCGACCGGCCGACGTTGGACGCAGCGAAGCCGGGAACATTTGCGCCACCCTGCTGCGTCGGATAGGGATTGCTCAAGGCATAATCGTCCAAGAAGTAGTAAGCCGAAAGCAGACCCCAGCGCGTATTGCCATCGAGGCGCACGGACGTCTTGTCGTCGCGCAGCGTCAAATTTTGCGCTGAGGTTCCGAACTGGTTGCCGGGCAAGTTGGGCTGCGGAATGTACGAAACTAGAAATTGAGCGGGTGCTGACCACGCGCTCTGCGGAATGGCGGCATTTGGCAGCACGCATTGCGCGGAACTCGTGCAACCGGGAACGTAGTAAGGCTCGCCGGGGTTCACTTGATATCCCAGCCGCTGCGACAAGATGTTGGCCCAGTTCCGGCCATTCACGGATCCATTAAGTCGACCAGCCACGTCCGACAGATTGCCCGTGCGGTCCTGCAGCGACGGCACCTGAATCAAAGGCGTCGCGACTCCCTGCTTCAGCCGGATGCCCTGATAGTCCGCGAAAAAAAATGCGTGGTTGCGAACGACGGGCCCGCCGGCCGTTCCTCCAAACTGGTTTTGCTGGAAGACGCCGCGCGCGGGTGAAAAAAAGTCGCGCGCATCGAGCGCCGTGTTGCGCAAGAAGTCGAACGCGCTGCCGTGGAAGTAATTGGCGCCGGATTTAGTGACAACGTTAATGCGGCCGCCGCTGTAGTTTCCATACTCCGCGTCGAAATTTCCCGTGAGGATGCGGAACTCGTCGATCGAATCCAGATTGGGAACCACGGCCGCGCCCATCGTGAACCGCTCGACCACGTCCGCGTCATTCACGGTAAATCCATTGGCGTATTCACGCTGGCCGTTGATGGAGATTGTTCCGGGGTCCAGATAGCCCGCCGTAGAAAAGGAGCTTGCTCCGGCGGCCTGGATGGATTGGCCGGTGATGGTGGTTGTAGGAGCGACTCCCGGCTGCAACGCGAGGAGATCCGTGAAGCTGCGCCCGTTCAGCGGTACGGCGGCGATGTTCTGGCCGGAGATGACTTCTCCAAGTTGCGTGTTTTGGGTGTCGACGGAAACTTCGGACTGCTTCACCGTCACGGTGTCGGTGCGCTGGCCAAGAACCATAGCCACGTCAATCAGCAGCGCGCTGTTCGCATCGAGTGCAATGCTGGTGCGCCGGTGCGGCTTGAAACCCGCCGCTTCCACTTCGAGGTCATATTGTCCCACCGGAAGTTCACGGAACGAGTAGATTCCCTTCGCGTCAGTGACCGCTATCTGCGCGACGTTCGTTTCAAGATTACGCACGGTTACCCGCGCGCCGGCGATCACCGCGCTTTGCGGGTCCAGCACAGTTCCTGAGATGCTTCCGCCGGTTCCGGCCCGGACTGGAACGAGCGCCAGGATGGCGAGAAGAAGAACGGCAACGATTCGCAAAATCCACAGCGCGCTGGCACAAAAGCCGCCCTGTGCCAAATCCACCTGTGGACAGACTCCGCTCGGTTCAATTGCTCCGCCCGGTTTAGTCGTCAAGAACATGCGGTCCTCCGCGGGACAGAGTTTTCTCTTATCCACATCCTCCCAGCCACTCAGAAGCTGAAGCGAAGGGCCATCTGCAACTGCCTTGCGGGTTTTGCTGATAGAATCCTGCCAAAGAGCGATCCGGGCCCAAAGCTGACAGCGGGCTGCGGCAGATCGAAATTGCTCCGATTGAATAGATTGAATGCTTGCGCTTGAAAGGTTAACTGTGTTCCCTCCCAAAGGTTAAAACGCCTCTGCAAGGAGAGGTCAAAGGAAGCGAACCCCGATCCTCGCAATATATTTCGACCCGCATTTCCAAAGGTATATTGAGGAGCGATGGCAAAGGCGCTTGTATTGAACCAGCAATTCGGCGTGCCCACCGGGATGGCACTTCCGCCGGTTGGATTCGGACAGCTGCCGGCATTGGCATCTCCAACGATGTTCGGGCGATCAGAGCCTGACGAACCGCCCGTATTCCCGGTGTTGCTGTTGTCGAAGGTCAGTATAGGAGTGAAGGGTTGGCCTGACTGCACCGTCAAAATTTGTTGAACTTGCGTATTCCGCGTCCACCGGTTTCCGCGTGGCAATTCGATCACCGCTGCCGCCACCAGCCGCTGCCGAATGTCAAAGCTGGAGCTTCCCCACTCAGCATTGAGATTATGACTGTTCTGGGGGAAATTCGGATCGGCCACTGTCGACTGGAATGCCGACGCATTGTCCAGCGAATGCGAATAAGTGTAAGCAAGCCACAAGTTTAGATAGGAACCCATGGGCCGGTTGAACGTAGCCTGCAGCGAATTGAAGCTGGAGTTTGCCCCGCTCTGCACAAAAAAGATGTTTCCGTAAGCGGGATACTGCCGGCGGGACTGCAGGTCACCCGCGGCAGGCGGAGGCTGATTCAAATCAAATTCCCGGACCAGCTTTGTACCTTTCGATCCCACGTATGAAAGGCTCAGCGTTCCCACGGAATTGAATGATTTTTCCACGGTGAAGTTCCACTGCTGCATGTACGGCGTGCGCATGTTGGGATCGAGCATGTTCAATGAAGGCGGTGGAGTGAAACCGCCGTTCGATGGGAATGGATCATTGACCGTAATGAGCCCGGACGCGGAGGGGAAATAGACAAACAAGTTGAATTCCGGGGGATTGAAATACTGTGCCGAGTTCACAATGAACATGCCGGAGTCGTAAAACATACCGTAACCGAAGCGCACAACCAGTGAGGATGTCGGACTCCAAGCCAAGCCGAGGCGCGGCGCAAAATTATTAAAGTCGGACTGGATGCCAGAGCGCGAAATCCCATTCTTGCCAAGCGCCACAATCTTTCCGGTCTTCAGATCAAGGGTGGACATGCGATTCGTAGGATCGTAGGCCGGAACGTCATATTCGTAACGAAGACCGAGATTCAAAGTGAGGCCAGGCCTGATCCGCCAGTCATCCTGGAAGTACAGATTGTAGACTTGCGACCGCAGGGTCAGCGGGTTATCGGCTACGGCCTGGATCGTAAACGTGGGGTAGCCTAAAAGAAGATCACTGATTCCCGAGCCACTGAGAGCCCCAGTGAAGTTCAGCGAGCCGCGCGTCAATAAATCCAACTGCCCGTTCAATTGGATTTCGCGACCTTCCCCTCCCAGATGAAACAGGTGGGACCCGCGTTCCCAAGAGACATTATCGGCAACTTGGTAGGTATTCGTGTGCCTCAAGATCGGCAATGCAAAGTTGTCGCCGGCGCTGGAAAACCCATTTACATTGAGTCCGGGGTAGCCGAACTGCTGTGGCGGGACATTCAACCAGTTGATACCCCAAAGTTTTCCAACATCCACGTTGTAGTTTTGAGGGAGCAAATCACGGGAGAAACGGTTGAAACCGAGCAAAACGCTGTTGATCAAGTGACTGGAAACAATTCGTCGGTATTGGACGGTTGCATTTTGCAGATGATCTTTAACGTAGTCCCCGTAACCATTCAAATTATTGGAACCTTCCGGGAAAGGCTCGAAAGAATCCACGATTCCAAAACTGTAACGAAAGTTCAATTGGTCCCTAGGAGTCAGCCGATGATCGACTCGGTAGCTGCCTTGGGAATTGTTGTCGGTTTGCATCGGATGGCCAAGGTAATTACCTGGGCCGCTCGTCATGTTGGGCTGCGGGTACATGCTGAGGACATTCTGAACCAGAGGCGTAATGCTGCCGGAGGGGATTTGGTTTCCACGGAAAGGCTGCTGCGTCAGCGGATCGAAAATTTGTACAGAACTCAGGCCGGATCCCGGAGGCGCCGGATTACACAGCCCGTTGCTAAACCCTGTTTGGCACAAGGCAGAAAGATCTCCCTGACGCTCCGCGACTGTAGGAACACTGGCATACCGGCTCAATCCCTGCTTACCGCGCAGAAAATCTGTCGCAGCAAAGAAGTAGGTTTTGCCGTGAATAATCGGTCCGCCAAGAGCGAATCCAAATTGATTACGGATCAGTGTGGGTTTGTTGGTTCCATCAAAAAAGTTGCGGGCGTCCAGCACGCTGTTACGCAAATATTCATAAAGGGAGCCGTGGAATTCGTTCGTTCCCTGGCGAGTGATGACGTTCACCTGCCCAGCAGCGCTCCGGCCATATTCGGCGCTGTAACTGCTCGTCGCTACCTTGAACTCCTGGATGCTGTCCACAGGAGGTTCCACATCATACCGGTTCACGTAGGGGTCGTTGTTATCGACTCCATCGAGCAGAAAGTTGTTATATTCCTCGCGTCCGCCGTTAACGTGCATCGAAAAAGAACCCCGAGTGGAAAGCTCGGAACCTTCGACTGGCGGCATGACTCCAGCTGTGAGTAGTGCCAACTGAAGGAAGTCCCGCCGATTCAAAGGCAAGGCATCAATCCGGACCTGGTTCAAGACTGTGCCAAGCTCACCAGACTCCATTTGAATCGCTTGGACTGTTGCAGTTACCTCGATACTGCTCTTCTCACTCGCAATCGGCAGGTGGAAATCAATTCGCTTCTGCGTGTCGACGGTCAGTGCTACATCTGGCTCGGTGATCTCGGCGAAATTTGCAGCCGCTGCAGAGACCATGTAGACAGCCGGAATCAGCCCGGAAACAACATAGGCTCCCACAGAATTCGTTGTAGTCGTTCGCACACCGGAGTGACGAGCATCCGAGACGGTGACAGAGGCATGGGAAACGGGCGCGCCGCTGGGATCGTAGACGTAGCCCAGAATTGAGCCGGTAGTCACTTGTGCTGTCATTGGCTGATTTACGGAGATAACAAACAAGGCTATGCAAACGCCGAGCAGCTTGCAGTGGGTAGGGAGCCAAGGTCTGAATCGGTCCGAGAGGTGAATGTTGAAAATCCTTAAGGTTGACCAGACATAAGACATAGTCAGAGGGCCTTTCCGACCAATGTTTACCCTGCCAAACATCACGTCACCAGTGGTTCTGGTAATCCTACGGGTAAGGATCAACGCCACCAGAAGACTTGGAGCTATACAGATTCCTGCCCCGCTCAGATCGGCAACGCCGCTGCAAAATTCAGTTCGACGACTGCGCTGTGGGCGCGATGTTGAGCGGCGCCGGCTTAAAAGTCCAGGTGCTGCCCTGATCCGATTCGAGGCGCGTTTTCGGATGAGCGTAAGCTGACGTCGTGAACATATAGGTCATTCTGACCTTCAGTCTTGTTTCCGGAGATGGAGTCGCCAGGGCTTCCGTCATCAGGCGCAGGAATTGAGCGGCGGTCAGGTTCAGGCCGTCGATCATGACGCGCGAGGGAATTGCATTTTTCGGGATGGGACTCCAAGTGTAATCATGAAGGCGATCCGTCAATCCCGCGCAAACTCGAGCCACAGACGCAACAGTAGTCTCTCCGGTGGTCGGTCCATGATCGTCCGGCATTTCGACTGGTCCAAAGACCTTCGCCACGCGCACAGACTGCGGGAGCTTCCCAGCACGGTTTAATTGTGCCAGGACGTCCGTCATCACTTGGAACATATCGGCCAGAGAGAGATACCGGCCCTCCGCCAGTAGATAGTTGGGTGGGATTGTATTGTCGTCCCAAATTTTGAGAAGGTCCGGGAGTGCAGCGCGCAGTCCGTCCACAGATAAACTGTAGCCTGTGCCGGGCGGCGTCATGCGCTGAAGGTCGGTGCTGGAAAGAAAACGGGCCCCAGGATTCGCCGGGGCGAAATCGTCGACCAAATATTTGATGATCGCGTCCTCCTTTGCATAGGCGGCGTCCATATCATCCACGCTCCGCAACGCATCGGCAGGCAACTTCGCTTGGTCCGGGTGGTCGTACGCCAGTTTCATGGGGGAGGACAAGGCACTCACGGTGTAAGGCGCTTGCAAATAGATGCGCTCGTTAGCCAGTTCCACGTGAACGATGCGGACCTTGGAGCGTTCTACCTTGCTGAGAACAGCTTTCAGCGCGTCCAGCCCTTCGTAACCGTAGACGACGCGGATAGCCGAGTCGCTGGTTTCAGAAGAACGCAAAACATTGTCCTGCCAGTACAATTCCGGTGACGAGTCGGGGATCGGGCTCATCTCTTTGCCGAACTCAGCCGCTGAGCCTCGATAGCCGGGAATGTTGCGGGTAGGGTTGGGATCCGGGATTCCAAACATGATGGCCTTATTATTGTAACGACCAAGGTGCTGGACGACTTCCGAGTCACCCCCCAAGTCCTCCGTCACACCAGTTATGCACAGTGCCTCGCCAAAGACCTCCTGCATCTTCTTCAGTCCGCCGGTCGCACCGGGCTGCGGGACTCCCGTCAAAGGATCCCGGCCTTCTGTCAAAAACTTCTCTGCAGCCTCACCACGCGCGAGCCAGCGATCCGCGGGGCTCTTGGCGCCTGCAAAAACTGGAACGGGCCGGCGCTGATACGTCGGCTCGTCGGTCCCATCGTACCCGAGCTCGATCACTCCACGGCGAGCATAATCCAGCACAAGATCCTTGATACCAGTTTGCGCATTTCTTTCTGCCAGGGCTTGGCTCACAGCGCCGGAAAACAGAATTGTGGCAGATACGTGCGCGTCAGGATGCGCTTTGCGGTACCTTTCGAGCATCGGCAGGATTCGGCGGATTCGGTCCTCGGTCAGTTCGATGTTGACGTGGTCGCCCATGCGTGCGTAGAGATAGATAAAGACTGGTTGGCGCGCAGCTTGCGCCGGGAGCATCCCCTCCAGCAGCAGCACGAATAGCAGCACCCACAGAGATGTAACCCGTTTCACCGTATCCTCCAAGTCACCCCATAATCCCTCATCAAGAGCACCCACCTAGCCACAAACTCTTCGAATCGCTGGGCCCTAGGAACTTACAAGAAGAAGGCCCCCCGGGTAGCGACCATAGAGGGTCACCCGAAGGGCCTGGAGGTCCTGGTCAGCGCGATTCAAACGAGTAACGAGTTAGCGGCCCGTCGCCGGGATCGTAACCTTCGCCTCATTTGACTCGCAGATGGTCGTGCCGTTGGCTCCGGAACTGACTGGTTGGAGCACGTAGAAATAAGTCTGGCCGTTCACCAGGCCACTCTTGTCGGAGAAAGCGGTTACGGTGGTATTCCCGACAGGTGCGTAGGGCCCACCAGACACAGTGCCGCGGAGCACGTTGTAAGAAGCGGCGCTAGGAATTCCGGTCCACGTGAGATCAATTCTGGCCGGACTTCGGCCCGATGGCGTTCCTTTTCCGATCAGATTGTTCACGCAGGAAACGAACACCGTTCTGCGCAACATGATGATTGACCACGCAGTCTCAAACGGAAAGTGGTTGCCTGCATAGCTGTGCCCGTACCACCAGCCATTCGTTGGAACAGCCGCCGTTGGAGGGTAGCCACCATTCAATCCCTGCCTGTCCACGAGCGATCTGGCTACTCCGTCACACTGACCTACCACGCCAGATGGATCGTACGGCGCCGCTTCAGCTTTATACCAGTCGATTCCCGGTGGCGGGGTCGGATTCACGGAGTCCTGCAATACGGTAATCGGCGACAGCACTCCTCCCGGATCGTGCAACAGCATGGACTTCGTAAAGGAGAACAGTCCATACGTGTAGGCCTTGGGGGCGCCACCCGGACCGAAAGTGGCGGGGTTATTGCAGAAACTATCCCGATAGAAAGCTTCCGCCCTATCCCAACGGGAATCGCCGCGGCCTACCCCATCCATAGACAATTGAACCAGTCCCGAGGGAGTGACGGCGAATGGCCCCCAAGCCGGGGAGGTGCTTTGGTATCCAAACGTCCCGTTCGCATTCTGGCTATTCGCCAGCCAGACCTGGTTACCATCTGTCACGAACTTCGGGATGGCGACTCCAAACGCCCGGCTCGCTCCGATCAGCCCGATGGCGGCCCACTGAGACGTCGAATTGTCGTCGTATGACTGGCATTGGTAGATCCACGCCCCGCCAGGACTGAATGGATATTGGCAAAAAGCGTGGGCGTCGACCATATCTTGGATAATAGTGTGGTACGTCTGGTTGATAACATTGGCGCCCCCAGTGGCTGCCACTGCGGTTGGCGTACCCGTCGCCACAATGGCATCCATGATCTGCCCACCCTCGTAATACGCCCTGCCTGTATTCATTCCGACGTTAAAAATGCCCAGACCGTTTCCATTTGAATCCGGATTGAAGACGCACGGCGGTGTAGGGCATGACGCGTTAACGTAGCTCTGCGTCACGTTGCCGATCGGTAGCGCCGTCAAGAACGAGATGATGCGTTTCAAACCGCGTGCTACATCATCCGTATACGGGTCCGAGGCTGGTCCGGTCTCGAAATGGTTATTAACTTCGAAAGCCTGCACGCTATCGGAATCGACGGCGGGAGAACCGTTAATATTATCGCAGCTGAATGCGCCTCCGTTCGCGGAGATACACCCTGGCGAGCCCGCAGCGATGTCCCAGCCTCCGACTGGGGTAAGCCCCGCTGACCCCGGTGTCGGCCCACTGCTGAATCGTTGCTCGGTGATATGCAGGTACCACAAGCCTTCGTCGATCGCCACGTTTGTTTTGGACACCAAACTGGCAGCTTCCTGCAGAATAAGATAGTTAGCGCTGGCATTCTCACCGGTGCTCGTGTCGGTGATGGTCAATATCGCCGTCCAAGCCGTCCCTACCGCGCCGACGTAACCGTGTGTGGTGGAAACGTCCCACATGTTTGTTACCGTAAAGGTGGCGTGAGGCGACCCATCGCCGAAGTTCCAATCCGCCTGAATAGTGGCACCCTGCACACTTGAAGTACCCTTCAGGTGAATGGTTGCTCCAGGATAACTGGTATGGGTTGCTGCTGGATTCGACGGATCCCACGGCACGGTCTTCACCACAGGCACGACGCCAGAGGCTAGTTGCGGCAGGGCAAGGACCACCAACAATGCTACGCCAAGAGAACAGACTCGCCAGCTATTCGAAATCAGCTTCATATCCCCCTCCAAAACTCGCTTAGCACCTTATGAAGTCGAGCCCTAGGTCACCCGTCCCCTCGAATGGGGGCAGCCTTCCACCCACTGTTTAGGTAGTCGAGAATTTGGACCGAAGCTTCTTGAAAACGAGCGCAAACGGCGTGCTGCCCAGCAGAAGAATCAAAGAGGTCGGCTCGGGAACCGGTGCCACGTTAATTGGCTGGGTGACAGCACTGCCATTGAAGAAAATATTTACGGGGGTCGCGTTAGCAGCATCCTGGGGATGGATTCCTTGCAGTGTGAATCCTCCAGGATCTGTGTGCGACACGGCCAGGGTGATCAGTTCCTGTTGGTTGGCACCCAGGGTGAATGCGAAGCCCATGGCCATGGCAAGGTCGCCGTTGCAGGCGGCACCGACGCATAAGGTATCGAAGTTGGGGAGCGTTCCGGGGAGCGTGTTGGTATTGGGTAGCGCACCGCCAGTTTGTACATCGGTGTAGATGCTGGAAGCAAACGAGGCTCCTATTTCATAGGTCTGCCCCGCTGCCAATGCGCCGTTAACCGTACCGTACTCGTTGAAGAACGGCAAACTGAGTTGGTGATCGAAGAACACGTCGACGGAGTAGGTCCCGGGTCCCGGGTTGTATGTGAAAGTTATCGTCCCCAATCCTGTCGTCTGGTCGAAACCTCCAACATTCATCCCCACTGCCGAATAATCAGTGAACTGCGTTCCGTTGACATTAAACAGAACCGACTGAAGGCTGGTTGAGTCAGCAAGGGCTATCGGCGCGGCGGCAAAACATAACACCAATAGGCCCAGTAGCGCGGTCGTCAATTTTCTCATGATGGTCTCCTAAGCGCGACTCAGACGTATACCGGATGGATTGGCGGGGAGCATAGAACGCAGAGGGGCTTGCGCGTCCTGCACTCAGACAACCCCCTCTACTTCTCTGTCTGGGCAATTTAGTTACCAATTCCGTTAGCGGTCTATCTTCAAGATTCGAAAAGCCGCGACCAACTAGCGCAAAACGGTGTGTGCATCTTTTTTCCTTAACTTGGCCTGTGCATGCCCTTGTTCACAGTTGTTTGTAAGAATCTTGCGAGTGAGAATCCGGCGTCTGCCTTCCACTCCTCAGGGCTCACGAACCTCAAGCACTTGGTCGGCAGGGATATTGGCTAGTACCTGTATCCTACCGCTCGGCCATCGAATCCGAACACGTTTGGCCATGGTTCCCGCTCCCATTCCAAAGCGCACCGGGAGTTCACTCGACGATGCGTATCCCACGCTCGTCGTCACCTGATTGTAAAGAGTCTTGCTGTTTGGGAGTTCGACGCTCACGGTGGCGCCTATCCCGTCTCGATTACTTTTCGTTCCAGTTAACTTGAAGGCAAGCCAATGGGCTTTGCCAGGGGTGATGTTCCTGTAGATCCGCGCCAGCCCGTCAAGTGCTGTTACAATCACATCCACCCGGCCGTCTCCGTCAAGATCGGCAAACGCGGCTCCTCTGTATTGGCCGGGAATCTGGAAGTCTCGCCCTGCTCGCGCAGAAACATCCCTGAAAACACCGTTTCCTAGGTTTCGAAAGACGGAATTAGGCAGTGCGGAGGGCACGGCCAAATACTCTTGTAATCCCGGGAAATGGGCATTGGCGCTGAAAATGTCCTTAAGCCCATCATTATCAAAGTCGTAGATGCCGATTCCCCACCCGGTTAGCCTTCCGGTTGCCACGCTGAATCCGAAAGCTGTTGTGACATCATCGAAGAAAGGCGATCCGCCCGAATTTCTAAAAAGAAGATAAGAATCGTTAATCATGTCTGTGACCGCGACATCAGGTCTGCCGTCGTTGTCAAAGTCCCGAAAATCAACCCCCATCCCGGCCACCGGCCGCCCGTCTTCATTCAGCGCAATCCCCGCCATCAAACCCACTTCCTCAAACCTCCCGCCACCGAGGTTGTGAAACAGAAAGTTTCTCATCGAATCATTGGCTACGAAGATGTCCGTTCTGCCGTCGCCGTCGTAATCGGCGACAGCAACACCCATGCCTTTGCCTACGCTCTTGGCGATACCCGATTGTTCCGAGATGTCCGTGAACGTGCCATTTCCATTATTGCGAAAGAGCTGATTCGGGCGTCCCGGATAGGCGCTGGGATGACAATAAAGGCGATGCTCCCTTGAGCCACACGTGGGCTCGGTCAACGGATCCCAGCCAACATAATTCGTCACAAAGAGATCGAGGAGACCATCGTTATCCACATCGATCCAAGCAGCAGCGATCGCCCACATCTTTCCGTAGGTCGGGTGGACTCCAGTCAAGCCTACTTTTTCGGTAACATCCTCAAAAGTTCCGTCACCCTTGTTGCGGTAAAGAAAGTTTCGGTTCACACCGGTGACAAACAGATCGACAAAGCCGTCGTTATCGTAGTCTGCGGCGGCCGCGCCCATGGAATAGCCCTCGCCGGCCAAACCTGCTTGTTCGGTGACGTCCGTGAAGGAACCATCGCAATTATTTCGGAAAAGCCGGTTGTAGTATTTGGGCGAATCTTTTTTTAAAGAAGGAAGTGCTGCGCCATTCGTGAAAAAGATATCGGTGCAGCCGTCGTTGTTGTAATCAAAAGCCGCGACTCCACCAACCATCAGTTCCACCTGATGAAAGTCACCTGCTGCGCCGTTTTCTAGTTTGAAATGAATGCTGGCGCGTTGCGCAATTTCTTCAAATTGAATTTGCGCCCTTACGAAGGGAGGGCAAAGCAGCAGAAGTAGCAGCAAAATGTGATTAAGCCTCATTTGGCAGAAACCCGTGTCAGACCTTTCGGCGGCTCGTCTTTTGGGGGCGAGGAGGACGAGTCACTCGCTTTTGGCTAGTGCGGTGTTCCCAAGTTTCGGTGTTCCTCATAGGCATGGAGCCACTCGGCTTGCTCGGCGGCTTTGTCTGTGCGGCCCTGCGCTTGATAGATTTTGAGGAGTAAACTTCGTGGGTAGGGGAATTCGGGTATCATGTGCAGAGCTTTTTCCTCTGCAGTTGCCGCCTCGTGCAAGCGTCCTAGCCTGTAGAGGACCTTTCCTCTCCAGAAATATCCCATTGCCAAATCCGGCCTAGCAAGAATGGCCTGATCAATTCTTTGGAGAGCCATGCCGGGCCGGTTTGTCTCGTAAAGAAGTTGTGCGAACACCAGGAGCAGGTCAGGGTCTTTCTGGGCGCTTGGATCCTTCGCCAGCGTCGTCATCAGAGCTTCGGCTTCCTTCGTTCTTCCCAGGTGCACCCAACAGACGGCCCGATATATCGAGAGTTTGGTTGTGCGCCCAGCATCGGTCGAAGAAGGGTCTATGGATTTCTCAAGATCCGCATCTGCGGAACCGAAGTACCCGTTCTGATACATGAGAACGCCGAGATAATACCAACTCTCTTTATCGCGGTCGTCAGCAGCCAGAAGCGTCTTCAATAAATGTTCGGCGGGGGAAAACTGATTCAAATCAACGAGCGCATGGGCAAGGTCGAGATTTGCCTGTCGATCCTTGCCCTTTCGTCTCACCAGTTCGCTGAATACTCGAACGGCATCGCTAGCCCGACCCATCGTCATGTAACATCTTCCAAGTCCTGTAAGGGCTTCCGTGAAATCAGGGAAAGCAACAAGTAGTCTTTTGTAGGTGCTTTCAGCTTCTTGAAATTGCTTGAGCATGCACTGTGAATCCGCAATCTGCAATTGCTCAACTCTATCTGTAGCGGCCGAAGCTTGTGCCTTGGGCGTTAGGCTCCAGAGAACGAGGGCAAATAGCGCGATGAGCATGAATAGTCCGGCGAGAAGTATAGAAGAGCAACCAGGGCGGAACAATGGCAGCCGCGAATGCGACATACATACCGCCAGCCGAAGACTCATCAACGCATCTGGGCGATGATTTTCTCAAGCCTACCGTAAAAGATACTCTGTCACACGAAACGCACCGTCACTCTCATGGCCTTACGAGGTAATAAGAGTTTAAGCGGACCTTTAGAGCTGCGAACTAATTCTCTCCTCCTGCTGCAAATCCGTTATAGTTCTGAAACAATGGCGCCAAGTCCAGCGCCTGCAGCCTGCAAATTCAACTTGAAAACATGTTGAGTCCATGCTTCTACTTCAAGTGGATTTTGGAATACAAATCAGCGATCAAGGGGCGAACCGAGTTATCGACGTTTGTAGGATGGTTTGAGAGCCAACCGATGAGCACGCGAGTGATTAAAGAAAGACTGACTTTGGTGCTGGTTTCAGCGATTGCCCTCCGGGAGCCATCGGGGTTCGCCCAACCTTCCCTCGCCATGGGTCACATCAGTTCCGTCCGGACCGTCGCCTTTGATCAAGGGCCACTCTCCGAGATTACCTCTGATAGAGTTGCAGAGACGATGGTCGTCGTCGACGATAGCCTTTGGATTTCAAACACCAATTACAACCGGATCGTCCGGGTAGCCCTTTCCGACGGCAAAATTCTGGGAAGTCTGTCTGTCGCGGATAAGCCGCTCGGCTTGGCCTTTGATGGTCGATACCTGTGGGTGACGAACAGCGGGAGCAACCATATAACAAAAATCAGCCCAGACGATGAGCAAGTTATGGGCACTTTCGATGTCGGTGCAAACCCTACAGCAGTTCTTTTCGAAAAGAACACAAACACGATCTGGGTAGCGAATAGCGGCGCAAACTCGGTTACCAAGCTGCGGGCGGCCGACGGAAAGTCGTTGGGAACTTTCAGCGTTGGTGGCGGACCTTCGGCGTTTGCTGTGGAGGGAAAAAACCTATGGGTAGCGAATCAGAAAACTGGAACTGTCACAAAGCTGAAAATCAGTGACGGGACCGTGGAGGGAACGTGTATCGCAGGGTCTTCTCCCATCGCTATCGCGTTTGATGGAACAAACCTATGGGTCGCGGACAGCGAAAACAATACCCTCAGCAAATTGCGCGCCTCTGACGGAGAGATCCTAGGCAAACTCGAATTGGGTAACGGTCTTTCTGCTCTCCTTTTTGATAAACACGATCTATGGGTTGCCAGCAGCCGCGACTCTGCGCTTTTCAAAGTTCATCCGGCCGATGGCGTTGTTGAGGGCCCCTTCCAGGCAGGAGGCCAGCCCACTGCGATCGCCTTCGATGGCAGCAATCTGTGGGTTGCAAATTATGGCAGCGGCTACCTGAGCAAACTGGATCTTCATACGGGCAGAACGGTCGGTGCGTATGGCTTAGCTCCGCCGCCCCCACTCGTTGTCCCGCCGACCGGAAACTAGTGCGGGTCGAGACGCTATATACACAACTCTGAAGCAGAAATCGGTACGAATCATCATCCTCCGCGGACGTCTGTTCTAGACTCTCTCTTCGCTTGGTACAAATTCTCGGGCTGATCAATTAATACGCCATTCGAGACCAGGGGAGCGGAAGTTGGCGAAAACATCGGCAAGGGCGTTCCTCATTTGTGCAGCGGTTTGGGTTAAGTGCATGCTCATTTGTCATTAACGCGTTTATTTGCAACCCAGAATATTGGCACTTCATCTGCCGTAGGTTTCCAGTACGTGGAGCGGACCCTGTCTTGGGTGAGAGCGGAGCCGCTTTTGGGGAGCACATGCGCTCGATGGTGCGGCGAACACTGTGGGTGGTTCTATTACTTGGGCTGTTTTCGACAAGCGCAAACGCTGACGCGATCCCCGTAGGTGTCCTCTCCTTCGACAATCTGAATCCAACAGGATTAGCAGCGGCCACATTCGGGCTCGATGTGCTCAATGCCACGCAGCCATTCGGGGGCAGTTTAATAGCAACGCAACTGACCCTTTCTAATCTTTCCCTCATTGCGCAACTTGCAAACGGAACGAGTCAGCTGGTTCCACTACTAGCGACCGATGGTTTAGGGGACTTCTCGTCCGGACAGGCGTTTGCTGCGGGCGATGTGTTGTCTGCCACCTTAACGGGAACCTTCGCTCCATTGGGAGTAACGCTTGCGGATGGTTCGACCGCGACCATTCTGTCGACGTTCTCCACAACTCTTATTGGTGCCTCGAGTGGGCCACTTCAGGATGGGGATCTCGTACTATTTAATGCAAACACCGTCCCAGCCAACGCTGTGCCTGAACCGAGGACCTTGGTCTTGCTGATCCTTTCATTGGCAGGTTTACTTCTCTTCGACCGAAAGCGCTGACAACGAACCGTAGGATCAAAAGGCTCAATTCGGCGAATCCTCAGCTGATTTCTTTTGGTGAGAGAGAAGCTTACGGACGGGGGCCGGCCCATGCTAGCGCACAACCGTGGTTCAATCCGCGAGTTTGCAAGAGTTTTTGTCAGCATCCTCCTCGTCAGTCTTCTCTCGCCTGGTCCGGACTGGCAGGCCCAGGCCAAAGCCGGTCCGGTCTCGCGGCCGCCGGTCCACGCGGCGCTGGCCGGGGCATTCCCGGCCGTCTCTATACCCATCCAGTTAACGGCGTCGACAGTTCCGAGTCAGGGCGAGGCCGGCGTTAACCTTGTGTACGTGACTGGTTCCGGCTTTCCGAGTGGCACGATTCCACCGATAAACGTGACGGTTTCGTTTGCTGCCACTTGCGGTGGCGCGCCCTTGGCGAACGCAACGGCGACGGGCGTCCAGACCCTGCTGGGAACTACCCGCCGGGTGCAGGTTCAAATTCCTTCCGGCCTCACTCCGAATACTTACGCTGTATCGTTGAACGGAACGACGTCAACCGGCACGAGTTTTTCGAGTGTCAATTGCTCGAGCGTTCAAGTCATCCCTCTTGCCACGCTCACCTTGACTCCTAACTCCGGAAACCCGGGAAGTACGGTCGCTGTAACCATCAGCAGATCCAATCCGGGGTTTGTGCAGGGGTCAACCGTGGCTAGTTTTGGGGCAGGTACTTCGGTTGGGGGAGCGGCAGATGGAGCCCTCGGGCCTGTGACGGTGGTGAGCCCGACGAGTGCAACGGCCCAAGTAACAATCAATGGCAACGCCGCTGGAGGCGTTCGGACGACGCTCGTAGCTACCGGTTCGGAACAGCTGCTTTCCAGCTTTACAATCACCTCCACGGCGAATCCGCCGGTGCTGACGACGGTAAATCCCAACACCGGGCAACAGGGGCAGACGAACGAGAGCGTGAACCTGACGGGGCAGTTCACACACTGGGTGCAGGGGACGAGCACGGCCAG